>Ga0256838_1000250_pt1 | contig 36447 bp, 38 predicted proteins | sample 4571419metaG_FD_185978 | JGI IMG/M metagenome (GOLD analysis project Ga0256838, IMG submission 185978) | Hydrothermal vent microbial communities from Guaymas Basin, Mexico - 4571-419 | ecosystem: Environmental > Aquatic > Marine > Hydrothermal vents | place: Mexico: Guaymas Basin | collected... | reverse complement strand
ATCAACTATAAGCTTACTCATTGAGTTGTTAATCTGTCTTGCACCTAGTATGAGGTTTGGCATATAGCCTAAACTTTGTGCCTTATGAGTGAGGTAATATGGATCAACACCTATACAATGTCCTCCGACTAAACCAGGAAAAAGCTTTATAAAATTCCATTTAGTCGCTGCTGCCTCTATGACATCTTTAGTATCTATTCCCATAAGATCGAAAATAATTGCAAGCTCATTAATAAGTGCTATATTTACATCTCTTTGTGTATTTTCAATAACTTTAGCAGCTTCTGCTACCTTTATTGTTGGTGCTAGATGTGTTCCAGCTGTTATGATACTCTTGTAAAGTTCATCTACCTCTTTTGCTATTGCTGGAGTAGATCCTGATGTGATTTTTAATATTTTGGTTACGGTATGTTCTTTATCTCCTGGGTTTATACGTTCAGGTGAGTAACCACAAAAAAAAGTTTTGTTAAAAACTAAGCCACTTCCATTTTGAAGTATAGGAACACATACCTCTTCAGTAACACCAGGATAGACTGTTGATTCATAAATGACTACATCGCCTTTTTTAAGAACTTTCGCTATAGATGTTGTTGATTTTATGATAGGGGTGAGATCTGGCTCATTTTCGCTGTTTATAGGTGTTGGAACTGTTACAATATATATATTTGATTTTTTTGCATCAGCTATATTTGAAATAAACTCCATATTGTGTTGTATAGATTCTTTTACTTGTTCTGCAGTTAACTCTAGTGTCCTATCAAAACCACTTTTAAGTTCATCTATCCTATCTTTGTTTATATCTAGTCCATATACCTTATATTTTTTGCTAAATGCATGTGCGAGTGGTAGCCCTACATAGCCTAAACCCACTATACATATTTTTTTATCTTGCATTTTTTCTCCATAAAGTTTTCAATTTTATCTCTAAATATTATTATTTATTAATAATATTCTCTTTGAAACCTTAATATTATTGTATTAGGATGAATTATACTAAATAAATCATTTACTCATAGTTTAAAATATTCTTATATTATTTCAAATTCAAATTCAAATTTTGGAAAATTAATTATATCTTTTGCTCTTTTATATTAATTTAATTTAATTAAGATATAATTCCAACTTAAAGTATTCCGGATTAGCTCAGCGGTAGAGTAGGTGACTGTTAATCACTTGGTCACTGGTTCGAATCCAGTATCCGGAGCCACATACTTTTGAATCTCACAAACATTTATTAGATACTAATTTTGTATCAATTAATACCTACTAAGCACTCAAATATTTTTTAATTAGTATTATTGGCGAAATATTGCTATATGATAAATAAGATTTTTAGATGAAAAGATGTATAATTCACTCTACATTCAACTGATGGTTTTAGAAAATATTGATTCAAATTTATTTGAAGCAGTGGTTCTTAATCCCCAAGTGAAAATTTATAAACTAAAGATATAACTATGAGTAAAATTAAAAAATGTTTATTTCCTGCAGCAGGGTATGGGACTCGATTTCTTCCTGCTACAAAAGCAATACCAAAAGAGATGTTACCTGTTCTTACCAAACCTTTACTACAGTATGGTGTGGAAGAGGCTATAGAGGCTGGTTTAAATACTATGGCTATAGTAACTGGTCGAGGCAAACGTTCTATTGAAGATCACTTCGATGTCTCTTACGAACTGGAACATCAGATTAAGGGAACTGCTAAGGAGAGTTATTTAACTGAAATTCGCAGTGTTATTGACTCTTGTACATTCTCTTATACTCGTCAAGTAGAGATGAAAGGTTTGGGACATGCTATTTTAACTGGAGAGACTCTCATAGGGTGTGAATCTTTTGCCGTTGTTCTCGCAGATGACCTTTGTGATAATGAAGCAGAGGGTGTTTTAGCACAGATGGTTAAATTATATGAGAAGTATAAATGTTGCATAGTTGCTGTTGAAGAGATACCTTTAGAAGATAGTAATAAGTACGGTGTTATTGCAGGGGATGTTATAAAAGATGCTCAGTATGAGGAGGGTTCTCTAGTACGTGTCAATGATATGGTTGAAAAACCAAATCCAGAAGATGCACCTTCAAATCTAGCTATTATTGGTCGTTATATCCTTACTCCAGATATTTTTGACATACTTCGTAGTACTAAGCCAGGAAAAGGTGGGGAGATACAAATAACAGATGCACTTTTAGAGCAGGCTAAAATTGGCAAGGTTATTGCCTATAAATTTCAAGGAAAACGTTTCGATTGTGGTAGTGTAGATGGTTTTGTAGAAGCTACGAACTACTTTTATCAAAAAGATTAACTAAAAAAGGAAGTACTTTGAAACATTTTCTACTACTTCTTTCTCTTGGAGTATCTTTGAGTGCTAGTATGAGTATACAGAGTGCTTGGCATCATGTTATACTGCAAAGTGATGCACTTAAGGCACAAAAAAGTGATGTTTCTCGTGCAGAACTAAAATCTCATTCAGCAAAGTCAATGTATCTTCCTTCCGTTAGTATAGTGGGGAGTTATACTCATTTAAGTGAGGTAGTCACTATTGACACCTCTTCTGTTGCTGGATTATTAGCAACTTTTTCTCTCCCATTCCCTTCTCAAGTAGATTTAACAAAACAAGATATATTTTTAGCAGATTTACAAGTTCTATGGCCTTTATATACGGGTGGTAAGATAGATGCTGCTCAAGATATTTATGCGGCACAAGTGAATGAAGCAAAAGCAAAACAAGAGATGAAAAAAGATGTACTGTTTTTAAAACTTATAAAGTATTACTATGGTGTTGTTGTAAGTGAGTCACTTTTTAAAACAAGAGTAGAGGCACAAAAAGCACTACAGCTTCATTATCAAAATGCAAAAAAGTTAAAAGAGATGGGTCAAATAGCAAAAATAGAGCTTTTAAATGCAGAGGTAAAACTCGATGCTGCTAAAATAGAAACAAGTAAGGCAAAACATAAGTTTGAAATAGCAACTTCTGCACTTGTAAGTTTAATAAAATCCAGTGATAGTATCTCTTCTAAACTTTTTATATCAGGATCAATCTCTTCTGAGGGAGAGTATAAAGATAGAACAAAAAATAGTTATCTAGGCTTAAAAGTTCTTGATGCAAAAGAGATGCAGAGCAAGGCACTTATTAAGATTAAAGAAGCTGCTTGGCATCCTGAAGTAGTAGCTTATGGAAATTTGAATCTTTATAAAGATGATAGTATAACGATGGATTTACTGCCTCAATGGTTTGCTGGAGTAATGGTAAAAATAGATCTTCTTCAGAGGGCAGATAGGTCTGAGGAGATACAGATGGCAGAGTTACTTCATTCCAAAGTGAAATATCTTCATTCACAAGCAGTTGAAGATTTACTACTTTTAGTTACCAAAACATATAAAGAGATGCTTTCAGATTATGAAGAATTTTATGCATTAAATTCCTCCTTGGCATTGGCAAAGGAGAACTATAAACTTCGTAGTATCTCTTTTAAGGAGGGACTCTCTACTTCTGTAGAACTTGTAGATGCAGAGATGTTTCTTTTAGGGGCAAAAACAAAGCGTTTAAATGCAGCATATAATTTTGTGCAGAAGGTATCACAGTTGAGCGTGCTATCAGGAGATAGAGAGATGTTTTTTACCATAGCCCAAGAGTCTAAGGAGATAGAGTAGTGCAAAATAAGAGTTTTATAGTAGTTATATCGTTTGTGTTAGCATTAGTTATGTGGGTTACTTATACTTTTTATGAAGCATACCAACCACAACAGTTAGTTTTACAAGGTGAGATAGATGCACAGAGTTATAGTGTCTCTTCAAAACTTCCAGGAAGAGTAAAAGAAGTTTTTGTAAAAAAAGGTGATTTTTTAAATGTAGGGGATGCTGTTTTTAGTATTAGCTCTCCTGAAGTACAAGCAAAGCTCATGCAAGCAAAAGCGGCACAGGATGCTGCAAATGCTCAAAAAATAGAAGCTAATAATGGTGCAAGAAAACAAGAGATTCAGGCTGCAAACGATCAGTGGCAAAAAGCAAAAGCAGCAGAAGAGTTAATGCAAACGACTTATAAGCGTATTGAAGAACTCTATAAAGCAGGGGTTGTTTCAGAGCAAAAAAGGGATGAAGTCTACACAAAGTATAGTGCTGCAAAATATACTTCAAATGCAGCAAAACAGCTAGCGACTATGGCAGAAGAAGGTGCTCGTGTAGAAGTGAAACAAGCTGCTGATGCACAAGAGCGAGTTTATGCTGCAAAAGTAGATGAAGTAAATGTTTACATAAAAGAGAGAGAACAGTACTCTTTTCATAAAGGTGAAGTCACCGGTGTACTGATTCACTCTGGAGAGTTAGCACCGACAGGTTTTCCTGTTGTAAGTCTTGTGGACATTGAAGACTCTTGGGCAAGATTTGCAGTTCGTGAAGATTATCTTAAATATTTTCAAAAAGATAAAATTTTTCAAGTGAAAATTCCAGCTCTTGGAGTGACTACTTATAAGTTTAAAGTAACACACATAGCTGTCATGGGTGACTTTGCTACTTGGAAAGCAACAGAGAGTGGAAAAGGCTACGATATGAAGAGTTTTGAAGTGGAATTAAAACCTCTTACTCCAATTAAAAATTTACGCGTTGGAATGAGTGTTCTTTTAGTACTTTAATAGAGGAGGAGTGAGGGTGTTACAAGCATTTAATTTTGCATTTATGGCTGAGATTATGGAGATTAAAAACTCTTGGTACAAGCTTTTCCTTATTACACTTTTTCCTCTTGCAAGTTTTGCACTTTTAATACTTATCTTTTATAAGGGTGTGGCTACAGAACTTCCTATTGTAGTAGTAGATAAAGATAAAAGTGACTTAAGTCGAAAAGTGCTCTTTAACATAAATGCAACATCAACTGTAGAGATTGCCTATAGGGTTGCAAGTGAAGCAGAAGCAATGAGACTTATAAAAGCATCAAAAGCATATGCTCTTGTATCAATACCTTCGCATTTTAAACGCGATATATACCTTCAAAAAAAGCCAAATATTACACTCATGTTAAATACACAGTATATTCTTATAGGCAAGATTATAAAGGGGGCTTTAGTCGAGTCTATTATGAGTTCAGCTGGAGAGATAGAGTACTTTAAAAGTTTACAAGAAACACAAAATAGTGACAAAAGTATACATAGCATAATGCCCATAGGATTACAGGTCACACCATTTTTTAATAGCTATAAAAATTATTTTCTCTTTCTTATTTCCGCACTCCTTCCTTCTATTTGGCAAATTTTTATTGTTATTGCGACTATTGTTAGTTTTGGGACTCTTTTTAAGCGTGGAGAAGAGAAACAATTTTTTGCTGGAGAGTTTATAACAATGAAAATTATTGGTAAATTATTTCCATATACTTTAGCCTTTATGCTTTTGGGGGTACTCTTTTTATTTTTTATTTATGGAACATTAGGGTGGATATTTCAAGGCTCTTGGGCAATAATGCTCTTTACTCTTTTTCTGACAATTTTAGCCTATCAAAGTGTAGCATTACTCTTTTTTGTAACAGGTTTTGATTATGCTCGAAGTTTAAGTTTAGGTGCTGTCTATACGGCTCCCGCTTTTGCTTTTTTAGGGGTGACCTTTCCCATAGAGAGTATGAATCACTTTGCTATTTTTTGGAGGGACTTACTCCCTATAGCATACTATATGGAGATTCAAATTTCTCAAGCAAATTATGGAGCAAATATTTTTCTTGAGATCGATAATTTACTCTCCTTAACTCTTTTTTTGCTTCTTATAATTCCTGTTATTTGGAGATTTAAGAAAAGGGTGGCTTTATGAATTTTTTTGAAGTTCTAAGAGCAGAAGCAAAACTTATTTTTAGTGATATTGCTATAGTTCTGACCATTATTGGTGGTGTTATTCTTTACTCTTTTCTCTACCCACAACCCTATGCCAATGAGAGTGTAAGTTCATTGCCTGTAACTGTTGTTGACCTAGATAAGAGTGATATCTCTCGTGATATTATTTTCAAGTTAAATGCAACACCGCAAATAAATGTCGTTCGAGAAGATTTAAGTCAAAAAGATGCACTTGAAGCATTAGAAAGAACATTGGTAAAAGCCGTTATTATTATTCCAGTTCATTTTAAACGTGATCTAATTTTAATGCAGACTCCTACTATAGCACTTGGTGCAGATAGTAGTTACTTTCTTATTTATGGTGCAGTTTTAGAGGGAGCTATGCGAGCTGTTTTAACAGAATCTGCTCAGATAAAAGTAGTCAATTTACTTAAAAATCAAATGCCACTGAGTGGTGCGAGTTTAGCATATACACCCTACTCCATCAATGCTATAAACCTTTTTAATAAGGAAAATAGCTATACTCAGTATGTTGTACCTGCTGTCTTTATTCTGATTTTACAGCAAACACTGCTTATTGGGATGGGGATTCTTGGTGGCGGTGTGAATGAACGATGTAAAAAAGGTGAATGTTTACACTATAAAAATACATCAATCTTCTATATTTTTCTTGCTCGTTTGATTATTTTTGGAACACTCTTTTTTATACATATACTCTTTTATTTTGGCTTTATTTATGAAAACTTTGATATTACACATATAGCAGGTTCTTTGGAGCTTCTGAGCTTCTCTTTGCTTTTTTTAACAGCAGTTATTGCCTTTGGACTTTTTTTAGGTTCACTCCTCTCTTCTCGAGAGATTGCAACACCATTGGTTCTTTTCTCTTCCTTACCTCTTGTTTTTAGTGTTGGATTTGTTTGGCCAGTTGAAGCTATACCACCATTTATACATTTTATTGCTTACTTTGTACCATCAACTCCTGCTATAGAGGGCTTTCTACACTTAAACCAAATGGGAGCAACTCTTGATACTCTCTCTACTCAAACTCTTATTTTACTTCTGCAAACACTCCTCTACACATGTTTAGCTTATATTATAGAGAGAAGAAAAAAAAGTGAGAAGTTTTATGATATCATTACATAAAAAAAGAGGAAAAAATATGGATAAGTTTGAAAATGTAACAGCAGTAAAAGCTGCAAATATCTACTATGATGGGAAAGTAACAAGTCGAACCTTAGAGTTTAGTGATGGCACAATAAAATCTTTAGGTATTATGCTTCCTGGTGAGTATACTTTTGGGACAAATGATGCAGAGATTATGGAAATTTTGAGTGGTGCATTAGATATTAAACTTCCCAATGAAGAGTGGAAGACACTGCATACTCCTGAGAGTTTTAATGTCCCTGCAAATGCTTCGTTTGATTTGAAGATAAAAACTGTTACGGATTACTGCTGCTCATATATTAAGTAGTGAAGAATGAAAACAAATAATAACTTTCATATTTTAATAGTAGATGATGAACCTTTTAATATAGAACTTGCAGAGGCATACTTAGAGGAAGAGGGGTATAAACTCTCTTTTGCTAAGAATGCAGAGACAACTTTTGAACAGGTGTCAAAGCATACTATAGATCTTATTTTACTCGATATTAATATGCCAGGAAAAGATGGTTTTGAAGTGTGTAAAGCACTTAAAGAAGATGCTAAGACAAAAGATATTGCTATTATTTTCTTAACGGCTCAAACAGATGTAGATTACATCTCTCGTGCATTTGAAATTGGTGGTGCTGATTATATCTCTAAACCATTTTTTGGATTAGAACTGAAGGCTAGAGTGAAAACACAGCTTCAAAATGTAGCGTATCTTCAAGAGATAAAAGCAAAACAGTCGAAACTTGCACAACTCACTATTACAGACCCATCAACAAAAATTTATAATTCACTCTACTTTGATTCACAGGTAAAAATGTATCAAAATCGTAAAGAGAGTTTCTGGATAGTTTATATTAAGGTAGATAGATTTGAAAAGATTAATCAACTCTATGGATATTCAACTGCAAACAAAATTATTCGCCAGTTCTCTTCCCTTTTAAAACAAGCTAGCTATTCAAATGCTCTTGTTGCACGAATTTATGGAATAAACTTTGGGATTTTATTAAAAAACTATGATGAGAAGAGTGTTAAAAAGATGTATGAATCTCTTTTCTTACAAATATCACAAGATAAAAATTTAGCAAAAGTCATCACCTTTTCTACTGTTTTATACAATGTCAAAGATAGTTCCCTCTCACTGCCAATTATTTATAAAAATATAGAATTGGCAATGCGAGAAACAGCGACACGTGGTGGGGAGAAGTACTTAATTATTTAAGTGCTTCAATCTGTGTAACAATGCTTTGAAGATGCTCTAACATCTCATTTTTATATTTACGATGTTCTTCTTCATTCCACTCTTTTACACTCTCTTCTAGCTCTTCTGCAAGCTTAGCAATGTTTTGAAACCTTAAATTTCCGCTCATCCCTTTAATATTATGAAGTATATCTTCATTAAGATTTTCGTTCTCTAATGTTGCTATAATTTTTTTTGTACTTGTCGCAAAAGAGAGGAGAAGTTTAAGGATAACTTTTTCATTGTTAATAGAAGTTACTTTAGCTATCTGTGCAGTTGAGACACTATCTAAAGGCAAGCTTTTTCTCTCTTCTTTTACTTTACTAGAGAGATATTTACTGAGAATCATATCAAGCTCTTGGGGTACAAGAGGTTTATTGAGAGTTTCATCCATACCTGCTTCATAGAATGATTTTATATCAGACTCTATAACATTGGCAGAGAGTGATATAATAGGCTTTGTATACCCACTTGCTCTAAGTGCTTTTGTTGCTTTTATACCATCAAGGATAGGCATATTTATATCCATAAATATAATATTATAAGTATTGTTTTTTTCTATTTCATCTATAGCCGCTTGACCGTTCCCCACTATAGTATAGCTTAAACCTCTCTCCTCTAGCATAATAGATATTAGCATCTGATTTGTTTCATTATCTTCTGCTACTAAAATATTACCACTATAGTTATTCTCATTCTCCTGTTGTTCATAAAAATCTTTTTCACTCAGTTCACAACTATTTGTTATATTGCTAAATGATATAAGTTTATCAAAAATTGCTGAACCTGTGAGTGGTTGCTCTATAAGATGAAACTTAGGATGTGTACAGTTGAAGTTGTCTTCGATTCCTTCAATATAAAAAAGCTGTAGTTTTTCATAATTGTCTAAGAGAATTTCACATCTTTCTTTGTCAAAAAGTTTTGCACAAATAATAAGAATATCAGTATTTTCATCTACTTCATCAAGTTCATATATTTCATCATAGTCACATTGCCATTTTCCAAGATAGTTTGTTATATTTTCATTGATGGTACATGCATCAGTTCTTTTTGCATAAAGAATTTTAATTTTTAAATTTGTAGTTGTAGTTGTCTTAGAAAGTGCCTTGTCTTTGTCTACAATTGGAAGTTTAATGGTAAAACTAAACACACTTCCTACACCCTCTTCGCTCTCTACTGTAATGTCACTTCCCATCATATTAATATATCTATTTGAGATGGCAAGTCCAAGACCTGTCCCTCCAAACTCACGGCTAATAGTATTGTCAGCTTGCGAAAAAGCTTTAAAGATGGTAGGAATTTTCTCTTTAGCTATCCCTATACCACTATCTTTTACACTGAAATTAATTTTTGCTTCATGATTTAAAAATTCCTCGAGAGTGATTCTTACTGTTACTGACCCACCCTCTCTTGTAAACTTCATAGCATTACTAATAAGATTATTTATAACCTGTTTAATCCTTTGAATATCACACTCTAGTACTTTTGGTATATTAGGGTCAATGTATGTATAGTACTCTACGGAGTTTTTTCGTGAGAGTGATGAGAATGTAGCCACAGCTGCTTCCATCTCTTCAAAAAGGTTGGATGGTGTTTCGTAGAGGGAGAGTTCACCACTCTCTATTTTAGAAAAATCTAAAATATCATTTACAACATTAAGGAGTGTTTGTCCACTTTTATGAATAATATCAATATATCGTTTCGTATCTTTATCTAAATCTTTTTTTGAAAGAATATCAGTAAAACCTAATATCCCATTAAGTGGTGTACGTATCTCATGTGACATATTTGAGAGGAACATTGATTTCGCTTGTTCTGAGGAGTGTGCTTTTGTAATGGCAGCTTCAAGCTCTGTAATGTCATAAAGATTGATAATATAGTCATTATCTATTCTTTTTACAGCAAGATTAAAAGTGTGAATACTCTTATCTTTTATTTTCATTTTTACCTTAAAAGTATCACTCTCATGATTAGAAATGACTTCTAACCAATCTGGCATATCTACAGGGTTTACATAACCATCTAGTTTTAAAAAAAGATCACATATGCATTGGCTTCTTGCTTTAAAGTCATCAAAATTTTTATAATCAAAAAAGTCAAAAAGTTTTTTATTAGCTGCTTGCATACCATTTATTTTTGAGGCATGGATTACGATACTGTCTTGGTTGTCTAAAATAGCTTTGATGAGCTTCTCTTTCTCTTGTAGACGTTTTTTTGCCCTAATCTGTTTAGTAACATCTCTTCGTATTGCGATATACTCTTGTATGTTGTGATGTTTATCGTAGATAGGCATAATAGTCGCTTCAACATAGTAAATAGATCCATCTTTAGCTCTGTTTGGAAAGGTTCCCTTCCATACTTTCCCATTGTGAATAGTATCCCAAAGTTTTTTAAAGATAAAAGATGACATACTAGGATCCCTAACTATGTTATGATTTTTTCCTATAAGTTCTTCTCTTTTATATCCAGATATTTTACAAAAACTATCGTTTACATAAGTGATAACACCATTAGCATCAGTCTTTGAGACTAAAGAGGAGTTATCTACTACATCCTTGTACTGGTTAAGAAGTTTTATGTTTGAACTAAGCTCCTTAGCTGTTTGTTCAACAAAATGAGAGAGTGCATTAAAAGTAAGCCTATCAAAATCATTCTCTTCTATGGTTTTTGTTTTTTTAGCTTTTTTAGCTTTTTTACTACTCTCTGAGAGAATAAGTATTGTTGTTGTACAGTTAAGAAGGGCATTGTTAGCACTCGTTGAGTAAAACTCACCATAGGTAAAAAATCCAGCAGTAGGTGCTACATCCTCAAATGCAGAAAATTCTTGTTCTAGTACTTTTCCAAGAAGTGTTTTTCTCGCTATACAAGAGTAGATAAATATCGCTTGGGCAGGATTGTTTACAATAGAGTTTCCGATTTTTTTAGAACCACTTATAACAGCAGAAGCATTGGAAAAACCAAACTGAACTACCTGCCCTTTTTTAATAGGTCCAGCAAAAATTATAGACTCTTTGTCAGTAGCAAGTGGTGTTCTTGCTACTATGGTTTCACCCTCTTTAAAGAGAAGCTGAAAATCAGGAAGTGCTGCTGCATTATTTTTAAATATTTCATTTCCAAGGTAGCGTTTAAAAAGTGTAACAGCATCTTCATTATCTATTTTTGAAACCTTGTTTCCCTCTACATGTGTAATAGTAAACTCTTTGCCTATAGGTGTCCAGTTAAGATTATATTTATTATTTGCAAAGAGCTTTTTTGCACTAAATGATACTGAAACTGCACCACTATCGTAGATCTTGTCATTTAAAAAGATAAAAGTATTTTTCAGTTTGAAGTTATCTCCTGCAAGTCCTCCTGCTATTATAAGGTTTGGATTTTGCTCTTTAATTCCTTTGATAAATCCCTCATAATCCTTACCATTGAGTCCCTCACTGAGAACAACTGCTGCCTTCGTATTTTTAGAGCAGATAGCATCAGAAATCTCTTGACCAGATTTAGTTGTCGTTTTTTTTACATAATGAGTTTTAAGTTTTGTTTTTAAAAATAGAGAGAGACTTATGACCGTAGAGTTGTCATAGATTTTTGAATGAGATATCTCTCCAGCTGTTGTTGTTCCAATAAGTGTTGCATAAGGAAACTGTTTTCTAAGATTTTCTAAGATTTTTGAAATTTCATTTTTGTCTGTTTGAGAAGTAAAAACTTGAAGTAATTGTGATTTATATCTCTTATCATTTGCAATTTTTATTGCTTCTTTTGTCTCTTTTTTATCTCTGTAAATAAATGAAATATGTTTCATATAAAAGTACCTTTTTTATTTAATTATTCTGTGTAGTTCTCTTTTATCTCTAAAAATGCATCTATATTTGAGAGAAAAAGTTCCATAAGGTTTGGGTCAAAATGTGTGCCAGCATCTTGTTTCATAATAGAGAGCACTTTCTCTAAGGGCATAGATTCCTTATAGCATCGTTTAGAACTAAGTGCATCAAAAACATCTGCTATGGTGACTATACGAGAGTAAAGATGTATCGCTTCACCCTTGATGGCGTTTGGGTATCCTGAACCATCATATTTTTCATGATGTTGTAGTGCTATAATCCGTCCTGCATTAAGGACAGGGTATCTTTCTGCACCCTCTAGCATCTGAGCCCCTAAGGCAGCATGTGTTTTCATCACTTCAAACTCCTCTGCTTCAAAACGACCAGGTTTTAGTAATATGCGGTCTGGAATACCCATCTTTCCTATATCATGCAGAGGTGATGCATATAAAATAAGTTCTGCTTCTGCATCATCTAGACCTGCTAGTTTTGCTAAAAGTTGTGAATATTTACTTATTCTTCTTATGTGACCACCTGTTTCTGGATCTCGTGACTCACTTGCCTTACCAAGTCGTGTAGATATCTCAAACTCTGTCTCTTTAGATATTTTAAGAGCCTCTTTTAGTTCTTGTGTACGTTTTGAAACTTCCTCTTCTAAAAGAGTGTTTTGGTTTTTTATCTGCTGTGTAAAGTAGTTGAGTTTGGCATAGTTAATCGTTCGCGCGCAGAGAATATCAATATCGTAAGGTTTAGATATAAAGTCACTTGCCCCAAGTTCAAGTGCTTCTTTCTCTTTCTCTTTATTGGCTGTTACCATAAGAACGGGAAGATTGGAGAGGAGAGTATTTACTCGTATCTCTTTGAGTACTTCTAATCCATTCATAGTAGGCATACTTATGTCAAGAAGTACTACATCAAAAGTATGTTTTTCAAGGAGTATAAGTGCACCCTTTCCTGAAGAAGAGAATGTAATTTGAACATTATTAAACTCATGAAATGCAGCTTCAATTAAGTCTAAATTAAAGGGCTCATCATCCACGGCAAGAACAGAATATTTTTGCATGAAAACTCCTCTACCTCTTAAGGCTATAAATATATTCTACACTAAAATAACTTAAAGTAATGCTAATTATAAATAGTTAAAGAAATTGTGTCACAATATTTTCCAAGGTAGTTGCATCAAGTGCACCCGATACCCTGTGTACCTCTTTACCACCCTTAACAATGATAAGTGTAGGGATGCTTCGAATGTTTACTCTTTCCCCTAATTCTTGCTCTTCTTCTGTATTTACTTTACAAAAGAGTGCTTTGAGCGGAAATTTTAAGGCAACTTTTTCAAATGTTGGTCCAAACATCTTACAAGGACCACACCATGGTGCCCAAAAATCTATAATGACAGGTATATCACTATTAACTAAAACTTCATCAAAAGTACTAGCTGTAAGATTGAGAGGTTTTGTCTCGAGGAGTGATCGTTTACACTTTCCACAATTGGCTTTTTTATAACTCTCTTTTTTTGGTACATTATTTACACTTAAACAGTGCGGGCAGACTATTCGCATTTTCTTATCCTTTTATTGAATTTTATAGGGGAGTTCTATGAGTGTGCTTGTCGTATGACCTTCACTTTTCATATTTATATCACCCTTGAGATGTTCTGTAATGATGGCTTTACACATGTAGAGACCAAGACCTGTGCCATTTTTATTTTTTGTAGAAAAATATGGCTCAAAAACATGAGAAAGAGTTTGTGAATCAATTCCACCGGCATTATCTTCTATTTTAATAGCTATATGCATTTTAAAGCTACAGACTGAAACATGAATATATCTTTGTTCGATGTTTATATGATTTTCACCAAATGCATCAATAGAATTTTTTATTATGTTAATAATACTCTGAAGTAACTCATTCTTATAGGTAGTTATCTCAATGTCACTAGCAATTTCTGTAGTATATTTAATATCATTTTGTGTCATTTCATCTTTGAGAAAAAAGATAGATTTATCAAAGAGGGTGAGAAGGGAAAATGTACTTGTACATTTGTTTGGCTTAAAGTATGCTCTAAAATCATCAATGGTATCTGATAAAAATTTTGTTGTACTGTGAATCTTTTCAAAGGACCTATTAATTGTTTCTTCATCTAAAGTATTTAACTCTTTTTTTATTTTCATTGTCGCGATAATAGTGTTGATGAGGGATAGTGGTTGTCTCCATTGATGTGCTATCATACTTATCATCTCACCCATAGCAGCACTTCTTGAATTAGCTAACATCTTCTCGTGGTTGATTACAAGGTTTTTACTTGCTGTAATGTTTTCTCGAAAAATAATAAAGCCAATATGTACACCACTCGCATTAAACTCTGGGACTAATGAATTTTTCAACCAAATTATTTTACCATCTTGGGTAAGTGTTTTATGTTCAAACTCCAATACATGTAGCTCTTTCATCGCTTCTAGTATCTTTATTTTTAAATCTTTATTAAGATGGCGTTGCTCATAAATAAAAAAATTTAATAAAAGTAAATCCTCTTTCTCAAACCGAAGTAAGTTTAAAAGGGCCTCTGATACATCTACTATAAGAGCAGAATTATTTATTTTTATAAAAAGTACTTTTTCATCGATGGTTTTTCTCTCTTTTAGAAGCGCTGCATTCAGCTCTTGCACTTTTTTAATGTTCGCTTCTAATAAAGAATTTGTTTGTATCATATTTGTTTGATCAGTTAAAATGAGAGCGACAAGTTCTTTTGTTTCATCAAAAGGGATAATACTAACATCCTGTTGCATATAATGAAAGCCTGCATTTTTAATCTGGTTGAGCTGTATGGGAATAAGATACTTCGATGTACTTGCGGTATAAAAAGTAGGTGTCTTTAAACGTAGGGCTGTTTTTATTTTACGAATAAGTGTTTTTTTCTTTATTGTTGGAAAGAGTGTGTCAAGAGTTCTTTCTAAAATATCACGCTCTTTTATTTTTGTATGAAGTTCTAGCCATCTATTGTAGTGGTAGATAGTAAGATTAGTATCAAGGATAATAATTCCATTGTCGATGTTAGCAACAATCTTCTTATCTACATCAATAGTTCTAAGATAGTGTTTAGTTTCGTTTTGAGCCATTGGATTGAGTCATCTTTTGTTAGGATAAATATTTTTCCATTTATCTGCTGGTCTTCAAAGTTAAGGTCAGTATCTATTACAATAACCTGTGAGTACTGCTGAAATGTTGCAACATCGTTAATCTCTTCAAGGGGAATTTTGGAGATACTAGGAAGTGAAAAACTTACCTCTGTATCCATCTCTTCAGAGAGTTTTGTTGTAAGCGAGGAAGTAAGTACATTTGTAAGTTCTAATATAGCATCATCTAAATCCTCATCACTTTCAAGTTCAAGGTGTTTTGCTAGATTTTTTGCACTCTCTGCATTGATGAAAAAAGCACTCTCTCCACTAAACTCTCCACTAAAAGCTTGTGTTGAAAAGAAGTAACTTGTGCTTTTTAACTCTGAAAAAGTTGCGAGAAGTTCCCCTACAGACATAATGTTGATTTTTGGAATACTAAGAGATGCAAAGGCATCTAGCATATCTGCAACAACTGCTGTGGCATTTCCATATGCGACATTCATAAGTTCTTGGAGAACATCTTTTTCATCTTCAGTGAGTTTATATGAGTCCACTAGATAATCTCCAGTATATCTTTCATTTTATTTACATTTATAGGCTTTTGCATATGTAGTTGTGCACCTAAAGAGATAACTTTCTCTTTTGCTCTTGTTTGTACATCTGCAGAGACTACAATAACTTTTGCTTTTTTGTTTATTTCTAAGAGTTTTGGAAGTGCTTCATATCCATCCATTTCAGGCATAGTTAGATCTAAAAAAACTATATCCGCTTTCTCTTTTGTCATAATATTAACTGCCTCAAGACCGTTAGAAGCCTGAAATATTTCAGCTTCACCAATATGAGTCTTGAGAGACTTTATAAGACTTAGTCGTGCTAATTTGGAGTCATCAACTACAAGGTATTTCATGTTATGCCTTAAAAGATTCTATACTTTCTGCCATTCCAAAGTCTGGATGTCTTACAGGGTCTAGAACTACTTGTGCAAGTTTATTATTGTCATGATTTATGATAATAGGTGCTAAAAAATTGATAACAGATTTTTCTAAAGGTTTTTGTACAACTAGAATATTATAAACACTAAGCTTAGATTCTGCATTTATTCCTAAAAGAACTTTTGCATCAGTTGGCACATCAAAGGAGTACTCTCTTAGAAGATAAGGGTTTACAATGGTAAAAGAGATATTTTCATTGTCTGCATCTTGAAGTGTAGAAAAAAGTTCATCTATTTCAATGATTTCTACATTAAGAGTCTCTGGAAAGCCTAGTAATTCACCACGTACATTATAACTCATTTTTGATCCTTTAAATTTTAAAATTTACTCTCTGTATGTTTCATATCTGATGCGATAATAAAGAGAGGTGCATTTTGTATACTCTTTAGGGTATTATACTCTCCAAGAGCAAACGCTAGTATGCCATCTTCTATAATAATACTAATACCATCACTCATATCGAGAAATGACAATTTACTATTTTCAATAAGTCTAGCATTTTTCACGCCAAAAAATTTCAAGTCTAGTGTAATCCAGTCAAAATCTCTTGCCTTATCTTGAACAGCAAAGCTTAAATGTATCTCAGTAGGATTTATAACTTCAAGTGAACGAAACTCAGCATCTTTAAAATTTAAAAAGCGTTCTAGTTCTATTGACACCCAACACACTCCATACTTCTATCTTCGATATCGTTAGCAATCTCTGGTGATTGTGAACGCAAATAGTAAGTTGACTTAAGTCCTAGTTTCCAAGCAAGCATGTAGATCTCATTTAGATAACGACCACTTGCTTTATCTAAAGTAATAAAGATGTTAAGTGATTGTCCTTGGTCTATCCATTTTTGCCTAATTGCAGCTGCCTTTATAAGAAGTGTCTGGTTGAGATCATAAGCAGGTGTATAGTATGACCAAGTCTCAGGAGAGAGGTTTGGTACAACAACAGGAATAAGACCAGATAAATTCTCCTCTGACCATTTACGTTTAAAAACAGGTTCTATAGCTTGTGTTGTTCCTGTAAGTATAGAGATGGAGCTTGTAGGGGCGACAGCCATAAGATAACCATTTCTCATTCCCTGAGATTTTACTTTTACTCTTAACTCATCCCACTCATAAGTAGATGCAAAAAGTCCTCCACGATCAACAAGGTTTAAAACCTCTGCATTTGCATGATCTTGAGGAAAAATACCTCGACTCCATTTTGAACCTTCAAATTCAGGATACATCCCTTTCTCTAGTGCTAGATCAGAAGAGGCTAAAATAGCGTTATAACAAACAGACTCCATCACTTCATCTATTTTGTCAAAGTGCTCTTGTGTTCCCCACATAATACCTGTTTCTGCTAACATCTGTGCTTCACCCATAACACCAAGACCAATAGATCGAGATCTCATGTTTGTGCGTTTTACTTTCTCAACTGGATAAAAGTTTAGGTCTATAACGTTATCTAAACATCTAATAGCAGTTGGAACGATACGGTTAATGTCTTCTTTTGTATTAATGCGAGAGAGGTTAATAGATGCAAGATTACAAACAGCAGTATCTCCATTTACTTTCTCTTTTTCTACTACAAAGATAGGTAAACCACCAAGTGAGTCTAATGCAGTGACTTTCTTCGCAGGTTTTTCTATACCGCTGTCAACTGTAACAAGCTCATCCTCTTCGTAACTAACACTATCACCATTCTCAAAAATGAATTTTATTTTGTAGTGGTTAGGGTTAGTGTTTTGAAAAATCTCTGTACAGAGATTTGAACTACGTATAACACCATAGTGATCATTTGGGTTAGCTCTATTTGCGTTATCTTTAAAACAGAGAAATGGTGAGCCTGTTTCAAAATAAGAAGTAAGGATCTTTTTCCATAAATCTTTTGCCTTGAGTTTCTCTTTAATAATCGATTCATCTTGTTCTAACTCCATGTAACGTTTGTTAAATTCTTCTCCATAAAGTGTTGCAAGTTCTCGAACATCATAAGGATCAAAAAGTGTCCAAATAGCATCCTCTTGAACACGTTGCATAAAGAGATCGTTAAGCCACATTGCAGGAAAAAGATCATGTGCACGACGTCGTTCTTCTCCAGAGTTTTTCTTAAGGTCTAAGAAATCATTGATATCTATGTGCCAAGGTTCAAGATAGACAGCGATAGCACCCTTACGAGTTCCAAGTTGATCAACTGCAATGGCAATGTCATTTGTGATTTTTAGAAATGGTACGGTACCACCTGCTGCATTTTTATGTCCATCTATAAAACTTCCCATAGAGCGAACTTGTGTCCAGTCCCAACCGATTCCTCCACCAAACTTAGAAAGCATTGCCATCTCTTGGTAAGCATCAAAAATACCTTCAATGTTATCAGGTGTAGAACCAATGTAACATGAAGAGAGTTGATGTCTTGTTGTTCTAGCATTTGAGAGTGTTGGTGTTGCTAACATCACCTCAAACTGACTGATCATGTTATAAAATTTTATAGCCCACTCTGTACGTTTCTCTTCCTTTTGTGCTAGGAACATAGCGATAGCCATAAACATATGTTGTGGTAATTCTATAGGGTTTCCGTTACTGTCTTTAATAAGATATCTATCGTAAAGTGTTTTTACACCAAGGTAGTTAAACTGAAAATCTCTCTGAGGAACTAAGTGTTTCTCTAGCTCATCAAGATCATACATCTCTTTAAGACCTAGAAGTATACGTCCCTCTTTTTCACCTTTTTTGAAGTAGTCTACCAAAGAGCTATAACCAGTAAAACCATTGACTTGGTGGTAAAGATTGAAGATAAAAAGACGTGATGCAACAAAAGTCCAGTTCGGTGCATCGATGTCTATTTTGTCAACAGCAGTTTTTATAAGTGTCTCTTGAATCTCTTTAGAGGTGATCCCATCACGAAAGTGAATCTGTGCATCAACTTCGAGTTCACTTTGAGAAACGTTTGTTAAACCTTTTACAGCTGCTGATGTGTACTTTTGGATTTTAGAAATATCAAGTGGTTCTGTTCGTCCGTTGCGTTTTAAAATTGTAATCATAAATGTTTTCCTGATTAAGTTTTTTGTATAATTTTTAGATAAATAGTCCATCCATTATTTATCTAAAAACTATGAGTAAATGAAAGAAGATTTTATCTAAAGAATGTTAATTTAAAGGTTAAAGTTAGAAGAACTTTTTTGAAAAAAGCAAGAAATAATAGTTGTATAAATTTGTATGAAGAGCAGCACTCTTTAGTATAACCAAGGAGGTTATACTAGTGAAATTTTAGTGAATTTATTTAAAAACACGTTTGAAAATATTGTCAACATTTTTAGTGTAGTAGTCGAAGTTAAAACACTCACGAATTTGCTCTTCGCTTAGTGACTTACGTAACTCTTCATCAGCTAACAAGTGGTTAAGGTAGAGTGATTCACCAGCTTCGTTTGTAGTAGCACGACCCGCTTGAATCTCTTCCCAAACTTTCATAGCATTTCTCTGAACGATACGGTAAGCATCTTCACGTGAAACACCTTGAAGAGGAAGTTCGAGTAAAACACGTTGTGAGAAAACAAGCCCACCAGTTAGGTTTAAGTTTTTCATCATGTTCTCAGGAAATACTGTAAGGTTTGCTATAACACTGTTCATACGGTGTAGCATAAAGTCCATAGTAATGAAAGCATCAGGTAACCAGAAACGCTCAGTAGAGGAGTGAGAGATATCACGCTCATGCCATAGTGCTACATTCTCCATAGCTGGAGCTGCATAAGCACGTATCATTCTTGCTAATCCTGTGATGTTTTCAGTAAGGATAGGGTTACGTTTATGAGGCATAGCCGAGCTTCCTTTTTGACCTTTTGCAAAGAACTCTTCAGCTTCATACACTTCTGTACGTTGTAGGTGTCTTACTTGAACAGCAAATTTTTCTACTGAAGAAGCTAAAAGTGCTAGTGCAGTTGCAAGTCTTGCATAACGATCACGGTGAATAACTTGGTTTGAACATGGTTCTGGTTTAAGACCTAACTCTTCCATTGCATACTCTTCTAGTTCAAGTGGTGCATGTGCAAAGTTACCCATAGCTCCAGAGATTTGACCAACAGCGATCACTTCCATAGTCTGCTCAAGGTTTAAAAGGTGACGAGCCATTTCATCATACCATACAGCAAGAGTCAAACCAAAAGTGATAGGCTCACCGTGAATACCATGTGAACGTCCAACCATAAGAGTCATTTTGTGTTCTTGGGCTCTTACTTTGATAGACTCCATCATCATTTTAACATCAGCGATAACTATGTTAAGAGAATCTCTCATCTGAAGTGCTACGCCAGTATCTACAGCATCAGATGAAGTCATACCATAGTGGAACCATCTTGACTCATCACCAAGGCTTTCAGATACACTTGTATTGAATGCAATAAGGTCATGTTTTGTGACTGCTTCTATCTCCTCTATACGTTCTACTGAAAATGTTGCATTTTTAACAATTTTATCTGCATCCTCTTGAGGAATCTTTCCAAGTTTTGCCCAAGCTTTTACCGCTGCTTTTTCTACTTCAAGCCATGCTGCATATCTCGCATGTTGTGTCCATTTTTCTGCCATTTCTGGACGTGAATATCTTTCTACCATCTATTTTCCTTGTTATATTTTATAATTTGGATATGTTGCTTTAGTCTCATTAATAGGTGCAGCTAAAGCAACACATCCGATAAATGTATGTACTAAAACTATACACCCAAAACTTGGATGTGTGGCTTTAGCCTCACCTTTACGCTAAAATTCGTTCTATATATGAGTGACATTTTACTTAAACAATCATAATAAACCAATTAAACGCCAAAAGGACTTCCCTTGCCATTTGTAAAAAATAAATATTTTGTCCCCAAGAGACAAAGAGCAGTTTTCTATTTAGTAAACGAGTTAGGATATACCCAACGAGAAGCACAGCGTTTTATATCTAAAGGTCGTGTTCTTGTAGATGGTGAGAAGATGGATCGTACAGCTGGAGAGATAGAGGGCGAAATAGAGTTTATTCATTTTGAACCAATTACACAAGGTCTTGAGCCTACCTTTGAAGAGGAAGAGTTTGTAGTCTTTGATAAACCAAGTGGTGTTTTAGTACATCCTCAAACTAAACGGACACCCTACTCTCTTATAGATGAACTCAAGTTTCAGTTTGGTATGGATGCTAACATCGCCCACCGTATAGATCAAGAGACAAGTGGTTTAGTTCTCTGTGCCAAAAACAAGGTAAGTGAACGTGAAATAAAGATGATGTTTCAAGAGAGAGATATGAAAAAGAAGTACCTTGCGATGGTTCATGGTGAGATGAAAGAGGAAATTGTAGTAGAAGCTCCTCTTCTGCGTTCACAAGATCAATCTAGTGCAATGGTTAGAATGATAGTTAAAGTGCATAAAGATGGTAAAGCATCTAAGACAACTTTTAAACCACTAGAGTATTTTGAAGATAAAAATATGACTTTAGTTGAGTGCTCTCCTCATACAGGAAGACAACATCAGATACGAGTACACTTGTTTCACGTGAAACATACAATAGTTGGTGATCCCGTTTATGGTCAAGATGATGCTAATTTGGTAAAGTTCTTAGATAAAGAGTTAGTACCCCTCGATAGAATCAAAAATGGAGGGGCTTCGCGTTTACTTCTTCATGCAAGTGAATTAGAGTTTGAGCTTTATGGGAAGAGTTACAATATTAAAAGTAAAATAGATTTTCAGAGTGTTTGTAGAGATTCTATGAATGTGAATAACTTTTTAGATGTGAATAAGTAATTGTCTAATTTTACCTAAAAAAGTGATATACCTTTTATAAGCCCCTGCTTTTAGGGGTTTAAGCTATATAAAAGATTTTGTTAAGTGAAATTTAATATTAAATAATTCTTAAAATAGTGGAGAATTTATAAATTTATTTTTACTTTTTATTGGTTTTATTCACATCTTAGAACAACATGTGAATAAAGAGATAATTTGACATAGTTTAGAGTGTTTTAAATTTAGTAGGGTAAATTTTTAAAAGTAAATTTTATTTTTGAAGATTATTTATTAGGTTTTTATAAGATTAGTAGGGTATTATTACACTCATAAACGACCTCCCTGGTGTGTTGGTCGTTTACTCGCATTTGGCTATTAGACGCCGTTATATCTTTTAATGATTTTTTTAACACGACTTCTTAGGTTTCTTAGTGCATCTGTACTTGTTTTACCATCAGCCGTTAAGTTTTCAAAATCTTCACCAAGTTGTGCTTTAGCCATCCAGCCTATTTTATTGTGGTACTTAATACCTACAAACTGAACATCACCAAAGTGACCTTTACAAAGTTTATATATCTCTTTAATTCTATCGCCATCCATTTTTTCTGCCATTGTAGTTCCTTTATAGATTAAATTTTATAAATTTTAACATAATTTTTATTGTACTAAGGTTACAAAGTTATTATTTTTACTCTTCTTTATTGAGTGCATAAAAGAAACCACCCACACCACCTATAAATACTAATAGTACAAATATAGCTTCTCCAATATCTACGGCTGTAAAATCACCCATTTATCTCTCCTTCTGTTTTCTCTTTAAGCTGACCACATGCAGCACTAATATCTATACCTTTAGAGTCTCGTATTGTACAGAGCAAACCATGATTTATTAAATACTCTTGAAAAGCAACCATATCAGCCCTAGTAGGTCTGTCGTATGGTGTTCCAGGGTAAGGATTAAAGTAGATTAGGTTTACTTTAGCTTTAATATCTGTTAAAAGCTTTACAAGTTTCTTTGCAGAGCCTATATCATCATTTTTACCTTTAATAACAAGATACTCAAACATAACACGCTTACGAGTGTCTATAGGAAAGCGTTTAACTGCATCTATGATAGACTGAATATTATGTGCTTTGTTCATAGGAATGAGTTCTGAACGAAGTTTATCATCTACAGCATGCAGTGAAATGGCTATATGAACGCCTAAATTCATCTCTCCAAGTTTGTCTATCTTAGAACTGAGTCCACTTGTACTAACAGTCTGACGTTTGCCACCTATGCAGAGGCCTTCATCTTCTTTGAAAATTTCTATGGCTTTTGTTAGGTTAGTGAGGTTATCAAGTGGTTCACCCATACCCATATAGACTATGTTAATTTTACGGTTATGTTTGTGTTCATTATCACGCTTTAAAGTAACTACTTGGGCAACAATTTCTCCTGCACTCAAATCTCTTGTAAAACCACCCTTCGCTGTTAAACAAAAAGTACACCCTACTTTACATCCTACTTGTGTTGAAACACAGATTGTGTATTTTGCTTCTTGATAAACATTTCCAGATTCATCTCTGAGTTCATCTTTCATTTTAAGCCAAACGGCTTCCATTGTTTTACCATCTTGAAGCTCTAAGAGGTATTTTATAGTGCCATCGCTTGATTCTTCTTTATTTATTATCTTCAGAGGATTTACGAGAAATTTTTCTGCTAACTCCTCTTTCATAGCCTTAGGAATATTTTTCATATCTTCGTAAGAAGAGGCATAATTATGGTAGAGCCAACCATATATTTGTTTGACTCTAAATGCAGGTTTTATTAGTTCTTTTAACTCTTTTTGAGTATAGTCCATTAAGGATGGTTTGAGTTCACTCATTATTGTGTTAGTTCCTTTATTCGTTTTTTTACATGTTCTGTAAGTAACTCTTTTGCTCTTTCGTGATTCTTTAAAAAATCTTCATGTGCGTTAGTGTTAGTAAAGTTAGTGATACAAAAAACACCACCAGCAGGGATATCAAACTCTTGTGCTATTTTAAGTACAGCAAAAAATTCCATATTTTCTATGCCAACACCAAACTTTAAAAAGTTTTTTGTGAGGAGTTCATTTGTGCTGATGTAGTTAGAAGAGTTTACAAGAATATCTTTTATATTAGTCTCGTTCGTTGTTACAACATTATCAAGAGGTGTGTAAGCATCATTACTTAAAAATGCAAGTTCAATGTTAGAAGCTGTTTTACTCTCTACAATATCGAAAATTTTCGCCTCACCATAACTCCCTGCACTACCAACAAAGAGTATAAACTCAGGTTTGTCAAAAAGGCAGAGACGAGTGAGGTTCATAGCCGTTTCAATAAGCCCTACTCCCATAGGTTGTGCGAAATCAAAAGTTTCGTTATTTCCTGCACAAATTATCATCTATAAACGCACCGGAATTTTTTCATTATGTAGATAGTGTTTGAGATCCATAATATCTATCTCTTTATAGTGAAAAATACTTGCTGCTAATGCTGCATCTGCACCACATTCAAAAGCCTCTTTAATATGTTCCATTGTACCTGCCCCACCACTTGCAATTACTGGTACATTTACAGCTTTACTAATCTGTTCTGTAATGTTAAGCTCAAATCCAGCTTTAGTTCCATCTGCATCCATAGAAGTAAGTAGTATTTCACCACTTCCCCTTTGGACTACTTCTTTTGCCCACTCGACTGCATCAAGACCTGTATCAACACGACCACCATTTAAGAAAACATGGTACTTGCCAGACTCTGTACGTTTTACATCAATCGCAGTAACAATACACTGAGAACCAAATCTTTTTGCACCCTCATCTATAAGTTGGGGGCGTTTTATAGCTGCTGAATTTACACTTACTTTATCGCAACCAACATTCAGGAGTCCATAGATATCTTCAAGTTTACGAATACCACCACCTACTGTAAGAGGTATAAATATTTCACGTGCAACTTGTGCAACTATATCTACTATAGTATCTCGGTTATCTGAAGAAGCAGTAATATCTAAAAATGTTAACTCGTCTGCTCCTTCTTCGTTATATCTTCGTGCAACTTCAACAGGATCACCTGCATCTTTAAGTCCAACAAAGTTAACACCTTTAACAACACGTCCATCTTTTACATCAAGACAAGGAATGATTCTTTTTGCGAAATAATTCATCTTTTATATACCTTATATTATATGTATAGAATTATACATATTTAGGCTTAATAGTTGATATGTAAAAATTAGTAAAGATGTTTCACGTGAAACAAATGATATTTAAATAAAAGTTAATAAAAATTTAGCTATAATGCTCTTTCTCTTCTTTAGACCTGTGCAATGGTTACTTGAGACAATGTGTCAGGGTAGGAATACAGCAGCACACCTTAAGCAGTTATGTGCCGCAGGTATCTGGAGAAGAGTATTTGATACAATTCAATACACAAAATCACTTTATATAAAAATATTTATAAATTTTTTACTTACTGCACCAAAATGTAACCAAACTCTACTATAATTAAACAAATAAATTTAAAAGGCAATAGTAATGCAAAAATATAGACAAAAAAAAGGTTTTAAAAAGGCATTTTCACTTATAGAGTTAATGATAGTTATCGTTATACTTGGGCTGCTTGCTGCTATGGTTATGCCAGCACTGACAGGAAAAGGAGAAGCTGCAAAACGTGATCTTGTTTGTGTACAGATGAAGTCTATTTATGATGGAGCTCTTGATATGTATAAAATAAAAAATAGTGTTTACCCATCTACAGAAGAGGGACTGAAAATTCTTACAGAGGATGATTCATATTTTAAAGATGGAAAAATGCCAAAAGATTCTTGGGGGCAGGAGTTTATTTACATAAATGATGAGGGAACTATTGATCTTATCTCTTTTGGGGCTGATAAAAAAGAGGGTGGTAAAGATGAAGGTAAAGATATAAAAATGAGTGAGTGTAAGTAGCATTTAGTGAAGAAGGCTTTCTCTCTTATAGAACTTTTAATCGTTATTGTAATAATAGGTGTTGTTTATACCCTTGCTATTACAAATCTTCAAAATGTATCTAAAGAGAACTTCACCCCTTCCTTAAGTAACTTAAAAGAGTATCTTATCTCTTTTTTAGAAGATGAGACTAAAGAGGTACGCCTTCTCTGTTTAGATGACTGTAGTGAGTGTAGTATCTACAGAGATGAAGAGAAAGTAAAAGATATAGAGAGTTTCTTTGATGATTCTATAGAACGATATAGATACGATTTTTTACAAGGTCCACGACAAATTCGTAATGATGTCTACTTTAACCAAGAGGGACAACAAGAAGATGTCTGTTTCTCTTTTAGTGTAAATAAACATCTTGTGGCAGATCAGGTCATTGTTGTTTATAAAGAAAAAGCCTATGACTACAGCCCCTATTTTGAAAAACCTCTTCGTTACGACTACCTTGAAGAAGCGGTTGATGCAAAAGAGAAACTAAGAGAAGAAGTGATGCAATGATATTTAAGTATAAAGGTATAGACTCCCAAGGGAAAAAAGTAAGCGATAGAGTAGAAGCACTCTCTCTTGATGAAGCTAAAAGTAAAGTAAAAGCAAAAGGTGTCATCTATCAATCACTTACTGAAGATACTCCCGCATTTTATGAAAAGTTTGAGTTTGGAGGAAAGTATAAGGTCCCCCCTAAAGAGTTAGCTTCTCTCTCTCGTGAACTCTCTATGTATATTCGCTCTGGGATCAGTATAGTTTCAGCTCTTAAAATTGTACAAACACACTATGCTAGTAACAAAAAGATGGAACTTTTTTTATCGACAGTAAGTACCCATCTTGATGAGGGACAAAATTTCTATACAGCATTGGAAGCTCAGACTATAGTTGAACTGCCACCTTTTTTCAAAGAGTCTATTAAAGTGAGTGAGAGTGGTGGTATTTTAGATGAAGTACTTTTAGAGCTTTCACGTTTTTTAAAAGAACAAGATAGAATTCATAAGGAGATTAAAGGTGCTTTTGCATATCCCTCTTTTATGATAATTATCTCTCTTGTAATGATAGCTTTTATGCTTACCTTTGTTGTACCACAGATTACAGGAATTTTTGAGAGTATGGATCAAGAGTTACCTATGCCTACACAGTTTGTAATAGCAGCAGGAGATTTCTTCTCAAATAATTTTCAGATGCTTTTAGCTGTAATATTTGCAATAGTTGTTACTTTTGTTACACTTAAGAAAAAGGTATATGCCTTTGCCTATGGTGTTGATAAATTTATGCTTACCCTCCCCCTCTTTGGATCCATTGCCCAAAAGAGTGAACTGGCTCGTTTCTCTTACATCGCTTCTCTACTTACTCGTTCAGGAGTACCTTTTGTACAAACTATAAATTTGAGTGCAAATATATTAAATAACCGTGTAATCAAAGAGCTTTTTGTAGGTGCAAGTAAAAAAGTAGTAGAGGGGAAACTCCTCTCTAAAGCACTTAATGAATCTAGTACAAAAATAGATAATGCTTTTGTACAGTCTATAGCCTTAGGTGAAGAGACTTCACAACTTGAAAATGTACTTACGAATGTTTCAGAACTCTATTTCGAAGAGAATCGCGATAAGATAAGTTTACTTCTTACACTTTTAGAACCAGCACTTATGCTTTTTGTAGGAGGGAGTATAGGTTTTATAGTTGCCGCGATGTTACTTCCAATTTTTTCTATGAGTATTAACTAAGTGAAACGGAGTCGAAGTGCTATTGCACTGCTTATTACTGTTATGTTTGTGATTGTTATTACTGTAGCTATAGGCTATGGTTTAAAACAGGTAAATAGTGCAAGTAGTATAGTTAAAGAGGAGAAGTTTATCTACCAGAGTAGTATTATAGTTGAGGATGTTTTAAACATCTTGAAAACTTCTCCTGATATAGCAAGTGTAATAGATACAAATTCAAGCAGTGATTTCTATATTTTTATGTCACAGGCTTCTTTTATACCCCTACAAATTTCAGGATTTGATATAGTTTTAAAGATAAGTAGTGCAAGATCAAAGTTTAACCCTAAGCAGTTAAATATAAAAAATATTGATTCAATGAGGCTCTTTATGAGTAATCATAATGTAAATAGTCAATATGTAGATCTTTTGTTAGATAGTATTAGCGGAATAAAAGAAGATAATAGTTATAATAGCACAATTTTTGATGAAAATCCTTATCTATTTAGAAACAGTATAGCAAGTTTAGAACAGATCCAAGAGATAAATAAATTTTATACACAAGAGTATAATGATCCATCTTTGAAAAACATAGATTTTAATGAGTTGTTTTATTTTAGTAGTGAGTCAAATATTAGTATAGATCTTAATTATGCAACACCTCTTGTTTGGGAACTGCTTCTTGGTACTACAAAAGAGAGAGCAGAGTTTTTAAGCGATGGTATGGGAAGTTATACACAACTCTCTGATTTAAATCTCGATAGGGATGAAGAGGAAAATTTGAAAAATTTCAAAACAAGTTACTTTGAACCACTACTTTTTGTAGAGATAGAGATTATGCAAGAAAATATGAAATCAAACATTAGTTTTGAGTATGATATAAAAAAGAAAGAGGGATATAACTTTGCTTATGAAATTTAGTAGCAACAAACAAAGAATTTTTTTAGACCCCTCCTCCGGTGAACTAATTCGCATTGTAAAGGGAAAAAAAGTAGATATTATTTTATCTCCTTCCATGTACTGGGTAAAAAAGATTTCTCTGCCAGTAAAGAGTGTTCGAGAGGTAAAAAAATTGCTTCCTTCAATTTTTGAAGACTCTTTGCCTGTGGGACATTACTCCTACTATGCTTATAAAAGTGAAGATGAGTTTATTGCTTTTGCTTATGAAGATAAAAAAATTCTTGAAGCAATTCAGAAGGCAGGTATAGCAACTGCACAAGTTGGAGCAATATATTTCGCACAGAGTGAGTTTGAGGGGATTAAAACAGTAGTTCAAGTGAGTGAGACAACTGGACTTTATGTTAAAGACAAACTGCTTCTTTTAGCACCAATTACTTGGTTTAAAGAGAGTGAGAAGCTTTCATTTGATGGATTAAAACTCTCAAAGCATAGAATACATCTACAACAGTATGGGCATATCATTGATCCAAAAAGTCTTTATAAAATAGGTATAGTGCTCTCCCTATTTGCCCTCATTCTTGGAGGTGAACTTTTTATAGCAAAGAGTAAACTTCAAGATATAGAAGCAAAAAAAGAGGAGATATTCTCAAAGTACAAACTGCAATCATCAACTTTGCAAAACGAAGCAAGTCTAAAAAAATATACGAAAATATATACAACGCAAATAAAACTACGAAAGTATTTATCACTCTTTTTAAAATTACATCTTAAAGAGGGTCAAAAAATAGTGCTTATTGATTATAAAAATAGAATTTTAAGTATAACTATCGGTGGTGTAAAAAAAGGGATGGGTGAGAGTATTGTTTCTATGTTAAAACGAGAAAAAGTAGAGCATAAAGTCTCTTTCCATTCAGAGTCTATGAAAGTGGAGATAAAATTATGAATCAGATAAATCCACTTCAGATTGGCGGACTTCTTCTTGTCGTTATACTTTTTTTGTTTTTTAAACTGAGTGCTGTTCAGAATGAAATAGTAGAAGCAGATCAAAGTTTTAAAAAGAGTGAAAAACTTGCTCTTGATGTTAGTGCCTTAAAAAATATTTATGCCGATAAAAAAAGAACGCAGAAGCGCTTGCAAAAGATTTTCTCAAATAGAAAATTGCATACAGCAAATCTAAAAATTAAAGAACAAAAAAAATTACTCAAAGTAAGTAGTGAGAGTATAGATACATCTGCATTAAACTATCTTATGGGTAAGATTTTAAATGATTCTTACAATATAACAACACTGAAAATTAAGCAGTTGAGCAAAGAGAAAGCTTCTCTTGAGATGGAGATAAAATGGTAAAAAAACTACTAAAATTTTTGAGCTACTCTCTCTTTTTTATTTTTGCACTCATTCTTTTTGTACCAAAAAATAGTATTTACTATTTTGCTGAAGAGAATTTAAAGCAGTTTGATCTTGTAATCTCTAATGAAAGTTTGGAAGATAATTTTACTACACTTAAAGTGAAAAACTTAGAGATTAGTGCTAAATCCATAGATGCTGGAGTAGTAGAAGAGTTAGATCTTACCCTACTCCTTGTTTATAATAAACTACTCTTTACAAATATAGAACTCTCTTCATTAGTAGAATCTTACCTCCCCTCAAAGATAGAAAATTTGGAAATTTCCTATACTCTTTTAAATCCTCTTTTTGTAGAGGGTAAGAGCAAAGGTGTATTTGGAGATGCTCACATGTTCTTTAATCTTCAAACACGAGAGCTTAGTGTCTCTTTACACCCTTCAAAGAAGATGTTTAGTTCTTATAGAAACTCCTTGAAGTACTTTAAGAAATCTGCAACAGGAGAGTATGTTTATGCAAAAACTTTCTAGTAAAAAACTACTGGCAATACTTTTTACACTTCTGACTCTTCTAGTTTTAGCTAAGGCTGTAGCTACATTTATCTGGTGGTATCTTCCTAGTAAAGGGGTAGAACTTGCTGAGAAAAAGTCATATGGCATTAGCTACCAGAGAGTAGATTTTAAAAATATGCTTACAAAAGCAAAAGTAACAAAAGAGTCTCTCTTAGCACAAAAAAAGGAGACAAGTAGTACATCTTTGAGTATTAACAACCTTATACTGAAGGGACTTTATGGAAATGAGAGTTATGGTTATGCTATTGTTGCGAAGAAAGCTACTCCAAAGAAGACTGAGATTATAGCCGTTGGAGAACTTTTTGAGGGATATAAGCTCTATATGATAGAGCTTAATCAAGTAGTATTCACAAAATCTTCAAAAGAGTATGTATTAAAGCTTACAGAGAGTGAAATAAAAAACTCACAACGTATCAACAGAGTGAAGCGAAAAAAATCTTCCAATAGAAGTAGTGCTAATGCTGAAAAAGAGGTTACTCGTGCAGATATAAATAGTTATGCAAAAAATCCTTCAAAAATTTGGAAGGATATCTCTATAGTGCCACTCAAAAAATCTGGAAAAATAGTAGGATTTAAGGTAACAAGAATTAAAAAAGGCTCAAAAATGGCAGAGCTTGGGCTTGAAAAAGGGGATGTTATTATAGAAGCAAATAACATTAAACTCTCATCTTTTAAAGATGCAATTAAACTTTACAAAAACATAAATAAACTTGACACTATCTCTTTGATAGTAGAGAGAAACAATGAAGAGAAGGAAATAATATATGAGATTCGTTAAAACACTATTTTTAGTACTACTTTTGTCACTATCACTTAGTGCAAGAGAACAGGTGAATGTAAATTTTTCAGATTTACAGATAAATGATTTTATTAAGTTGATCTCAAAAATAACACATAAAAATATACTGATCAATCATAAGATAAATGGAAGTGTAAACTTTGTAAGTACAACACCTGTATATGATGATGAGCTTATCGGTATTTTAGTCTCTGTTTTAGAGTCTAAAGGATACACTTTAGTTCCCAAAGGTTCTATATTTGAAGTTATTCGTTCTACTGAGGCTGCAAAGCACAATGTAAAAGTAGAGAGTAAGGGAAAAAAACTCTCTGGTTCCATTATGGTGACACAAGCTATTCATATAAACTCTGAAAATGTAGATGTTGTGGCGGCAAAAGTTCGTTATCTTATCTCTAAAACAGCCAAGCTTATGACTATGAAAGAGAGTAATACTATACTCCTTACTGATTATCCAAGTAATATCGAAACAATAAAAAGAGTTATTAGAGATATAGATATGGATAATGAATTTATTGTTAAAATTGTTCCTATTAAGCATGCTAATGCTAAAAAATTACAAGTAAGACTCTCTGATATTAGTAAGTCGATTTTTAACCAAAAAGTTTCAAGTAATATAGTGAAAATAATTTTGGATGAAAATATTAATGGAATTATTGTTGTAGGTCTAAAGAAAAATGTAAAAGAGATTCTTAAACTTATTAAAAGTATGGATGTTGAGTCTCACTCTGCAAATGGTGTACAAATTTTTGAACTGAAAAACTCAGAGGCTAAGGCTGTAGCTACATCACTAAATGAGATTATTAAAAAACAAGTGTTTTCTGATCCTTCACTCAAACCAAACATATCAGCAAATGAAGAGATAAATGCTATTATTGCCATTGGTGATCCTATGGTTATAAAAGGGATAAAAGTTATTATTGATGAGTTAGATAAAGAGAAATATCAAGTCTATGTAAAAGCAAAAATTGTAGAGATAAATAAAAACAATAGTGCAGATATAGGTGTAAAGTACGGGCTCTCTATGGGGGATGTTACTTCATCGGGTCTCTATGCTATGAGTGCTAACTTTGGTGCAGACTCTTTGACATCAGCAGCAACTACAGCAGTTTTAGATGCATTAGGTAGCATAGGAAGTACAACTAGTTCAGCATTAGCACTTGGAGCAACTTTAGACTTTTTAGAACAAAATGGAGCATCTAAATCTATCTCCAACCCCTCTATTCTCTGTGTAAATAATAAAGAGTCATCTATATATGTAGGAAAGACCATCTCAATCTCAACAGGGACTATTTCAAATGCTAACCTTGGTTCAGGACTTACAAGCTCCTATAAACGTGAAGATGTTGGGCTTACTCTAAAAATAAAACCACGTGTTTCTTCAAATGATAAAGTAACTTTAGATGTAGAGACTGTTTTAGAAAATGTACTCGATGATGGTAGTAATAATGCTTCAGGACAACCAGTAACTTCTAAGCAAGAGGTAAAAACACAAGCAATTTTACGTCATGGTGAGAGTATCATCATCGGTGGACTAGTTAAAACATATGAGCAAAAATCAATAAGTAAAGTGCCTCTTCTTGGTGATATTCCGTGGATAGGTGAGTGGTTATTCTCCTCAACATCAACTACAGAAGAGCAAGATAACCTTATAGTAATTTTAACACCTTATGTTATAGATAAGAGTGAAAACTTATCCCAACTTCAAAAAGATTTAGGTGTTTTAGAGAAAATGCAGAAAGAGTATAATAAAAAAGTATTTAAGAAGCTTGAAAAAAAGAAAGAAATGCAAGAGGCGAAGTAAGTGATAACTATAGAGACACTCCATAACTTAAAACTAGAAGTCTATGAACCCCAAGAGTTAGAGACAGAGATAAGTGTAAAAAATTATCTTCTTTTTAGTGAGTATGAGGGAGTAGTTACTGCATTTACTTCTGAAAGATATTTCGCAGAAGCGAGTAACTACTACTCTAAACTTGAAGTTTCATACCCTCTCTCTATGCTTAATGAGGACTCTTTCGATAGACTCTATAATCGCTTTTTAGAGCTGAGAACAGATAAAGCGATAGAGACAATGCAAGAGGATAGTGAGAGTGAGGATGAAGAGGATATCTCCCTTACGGATTTTCTTCGTACCTCTAGTGATATTCTTACAAGTGAGGAGTCTGCTCCTATTATAAAGTTTGTAAATGCTCTGTTTTATCAGGCGGTAAAAAAGAGAGCTTCAGATATTCACATAGAAGTACAAGAGAAAAAGGGTGAGGTTCGTTTTCGTGTAGATGGGATGCTTGCTAAAAATGCAGACTTAGATAAGAAGGTAGTGAGCCTTATAGTAAGTCGTATAAAAGTCATCTCTAACCTTGATATATCTGAAAAAAGAATTCCTCAAGATGGGCGGACTCAGATTAAGATTGCTGGTGAAGTGTTAGATGTTCGTGTCTCAATACTTCCAACATTTTATGGTGAGCGTGTTGTTATGCGTATGCTTATGCAGAGTTCTCAAATTCCTCAAATCAATGAGTTAGGCTTTAATGATTCACTTATTGATGATGTAAAAAAACTACTTCGCTCTTCTCATGGGATTATACTTGTTACTGGACCTACGGGGAGTGGTAAGACAACATCTTTACACTCATTTTTACGAGAGGTTGAAAAACCGGAGATGAACCTTATAACGGTTGAGGATCCTGTAGAGTATAAGTCAGATAATATTGCACAGATCCAAGTGAATGAGAAAGTTGGACTTACCTTTGCCTCAGCACTACGTTCTATACTCCGACAGGATCCTGATGTTATTATGATAGGGGAAATTCGCGATGAGGAGACAGCTGCTATAGCTGTTCGTGCAGCACTTACAGGACACCTAGTATTTTCTACACTCCATACAAACTCAGCAGCAGCCACTATTTCACGTTTGGCAGATATGAATGTAGAACCTTTCTTAATAAGCTCTTCACTCTTAGGTATTCTAGCACAGCGTTTAGTCCGTGTTCTTTGTGATGTGTGTAAAGAGGAGGATGAGTTAGCTGAAAATTTTGCAGATGATTACAGACTTCCTAAGGATGCAAAAATTTACAAGTCATGTGGGTGTAAAGCATGTAACTACTCAGGATTTTCAGGACGTCGTTCTATTGGGGAGCTCTTAGTGATGAGTGATGCTCTAAAAGAGCTGTTAAAGGTGACAACAGATGAGCATACTATTAAAACTCAACTTGAAAAAGATGGACTCAAAACTATCTCTCTACAACTCTCTGCGATGCTATTAGAGGGTGAAACCTCACTAGATGAGGCTATTCGTATCGGTTTAGGTCATGCCTAAACGCCACCGTAAGGCATTTACTCTTATAGAGGTAATGACAGCAGTGATGATAGTCTCAGTTGTTATTGCTGCCCTACTCCAAATGAGAGGAAATACTTCTCATAAATTCACACAAATCCAAAAAATGATATATACAAATCAATATAGCTCTTTTCTACTCTCCCTTGGAGATAGGTATGGATTTGAGCGAAGTCGCATAGATATGAATCAACTTGTTGATGATTTTGATTTAGAGAGTGACTTACGAAGAAAGCTTAAAGCTATGAAAGTAGAGATAGAGTATGAGGAGTTAGAGAGTATAGATACAAGTGAGTATGAGGATGCACCTACACAGAGTGATGCTGCAGAGGAAGAGGATGTCCAAAAAGATACAACGGGGATAATCTTTGAAATAGGAAAAACGAAACTACTCTCTGAAAATATTGATCTACAACTTATACGAGTGAGAATTCAGTGAGAAAATCTGCTTTTACTCTCATAGAGCTTATTATATCCATAGTTATTCTCTCAATTTTAATGCTTTTTCTCTATAAAAGTTATGATATGCTCAACAAGTCAAATAGAGTGATTGCGGAGGAAGTTCAAAAAATATCTAAAAACTATCTTTTAAAAAAAACACTCTATTTAGATATGGCAACTGCAATAAAAAAAAGTGTAAAGATTCTTCATCAAGATCAACAAACTGATATACTTTTTTTACAGAGTAAACACTCCTTACATAAGAGAATAAATCCGTATATAGCTTATATATTTAGAGATAAAAAACTTTATAGACTAGAGTCATTAAAGCCTTTTACTGAGTACCCACTATCTGCAGATAGTGAGTTTATAGCAGATTTTCTGGGAAATAGTGAAATCTTTCGTGTGTATAAGTCTAAGAGTACAAGTTCAGAGTTATATCTTTTTCATATACTCTTTGAAGATAAAGAGGAAGTACTTTTGAAAGTTAAGCTACTTAATAATAAGTAGAAGAGATTACTCCTCTCTATACTTAGATATCCCACACGGCTGATTTGGAGTGGGTGGATGCTCTTTAAGGTAAGTTAAATCCTCTAAGGTTTGTGTTAATACTTTCTTTTGTTGTAAAATTGGAAGCATTAAATTGTCTTTCTCATTAAGGGGTATTCCCCAGTCCAGTAGTATCGTTTGCACTTCATCATCAAGCTCTTTGAGGGCATTTTCTATATGTTTAATTGAATTCATAAGAAGAGTATAGCAAAATTTTAGAAATTTTTGGATATAATGCCACTCTCAAAGTGTGTTCGTTTTTTTATGGACTTTGTTTATAAAAAACATACTCATGATATTTTTACTTAAAGGATTATCGATGCCAAAAATGAAATCGGTAAAAGGCGCTGTTAAGCGTTTTAAAGTTAAGAAAAATGGTCAAATTAAACGTGGTAAAGCGTTTAGAAGCCATATCTTAACAAAACAAGACGCAGGGACTCGTCGTGACCAAAATAAACCAGCAACAGTTGCAAAAGCTGATGCTGCTAACATTAAGGCTATGATTAACTAGTAATAGTTTTTCATTACATCTCCAATTTATACAAAAAATTGGGCAAGACCACCAAAGTAGTGGCACCTTGATTACATTTATGTGACTGGGTAAAGAAAAAGGAAAGAAATGCCAAGAGTTAAAACAGGTGTTGTTCGTAGAAGAAGACACAAAAAGATATTAAAATTAGCGAAAGGTTTTTACAGCGGACGCCGTAAACACTTTAGAAAAGCAAAAGAGCAAATAGAACGCTCAATGATGTATGCTTTCCGTGACCGTAAACAGAAAAAACGTGAGTTCCGTAAATTATGGATCATCCGTATTAATGCAGCGGCTCGTTTAAACGGAATGAACTATTCAACTTTCATGAATGGTGTTCATAAATCAGGTATTGAACTTGACCGTAAAATTCTTGCTGATATGGCAATGAACGATGCAGCAGCATTCACTGCAGTTGCAGACGCTTCTAAAGCAGCATTAGCAAAATAGTCTTTGTCCCTTAGGGACGAAGCACTA
>Ga0256838_1000249_pt1 | contig 36643 bp, 38 predicted proteins | sample 4571419metaG_FD_185978 | JGI IMG/M metagenome (GOLD analysis project Ga0256838, IMG submission 185978) | Hydrothermal vent microbial communities from Guaymas Basin, Mexico - 4571-419 | ecosystem: Environmental > Aquatic > Marine > Hydrothermal vents | place: Mexico: Guaymas Basin | collected... | reverse complement strand
TTAAAAGTAATTTTAAAAAGATATGAAAGCATTGTTTTTGCATATTTTTGCATAGGTTTATTTAAATTTGTAGAGAGTGCAAGAGCTACCATTTTTAAACCTCTTTTAGCCTTGTAGATAACTACACCTACAATGGTAGATTGAAAATATATAACCCTCCACATAGAAGTTTTTAATATAAGCTCATCAATAGAAGAGAAGAGTAACCCTCCCTTAACATTAGCATAAGCAGAACTAAGAAGTTCAAAAACATCATCAGCTATGTAAGCTCTCTCATGAGTAGATGTAATATTTTCTGTTTTAAGTATGTCTAGTAGTGTTAAGTTAGCGTAATTCATATCTTCTCCTATGTTGTGATAGGAGAAGTATAGGGGGTTATGTAGACAAATTTTAGATAGTTAGAGGTGGTTTTATCTATTGTTAAATATAAATTGGTACATTTGCAAATGCACCCTACGGATGAGGTGTGTATGTAGGGTGCGATTGCTATCGCACCTTATTATTGTTTCTTAAAATAACTTTTAAATTTATCTAAAAAGAATTTTAATTTATCAATATCTTGATTTACTTTATCTTTTCTATTATTAATCTGATGAGCAATATTATTTCTTATCTCTGAAATAGTATCTTTATTATCTCCACCTTGCCAATAATATTTATCATACGGATGGTCTATTCTTTTTTTTGCTTTTTCTCTTATGTCTTTATCTCCAAAATCATCATTTGGTAGTTTTAGTTCACAAGTTTTAGTAATAATTGCTTCTCCTAAAGCCATATAGCTTAAAGCATAATTATTATTGTCATAAAACCATAAAGCTAACTCATATTGAAAGTCAGATATTTTTTCTTTATTTAGTCTATTGACCAAACTCAAAATTTCAGGAGCTAATAGTTTGATAATTTTATTTTCTGAGTTTTCTATAGTTCTAATTTTTTTAGAAGCTGTATTAATAAATTGTCTAATAGAAGCAATATTAACCAAACTAATAGTGTTGTTTAGATTTATAAATGTTTTTTTAACATCTTCTTCTATTTTATTTTCATCAAAGAGTTTAACCAAAGGATTAAAATCTGAATAGTTTTTGATAGCGTCTATAGCTTTAATCCACTCTTGAATTTCAAGTAAAATCTTAATATCTACAATAGGAGTAATACCATTATTTTCTCCTTGATACTCAAACATTCCATAAAAAACACCTTTAATTTTAAAGTTTTTATTTGAAATGGTATGTGCAAACTGTGCCATAACAAAAGACATTAGAGCTAAAGAACGGAAAGAGTGTGTAATATCAAGATATAGTTCATCTTCATCTTCTATATTTTTTGCAATGTTTAGAAACTCACTAAAATTGTCCCATAGTTCTTCATTATTTAGCCCATATTTTACAATTATTGGTTCTAATCCAGAAGATGTTGTATTTTTAAATTTTTCTAAAAATAATTCATCAATACCTCCAGACTCTTTTTTTTCATAAAGCTTTTCTAAATAATTTTCATCTTCTCCACCAAAAGCCATATAAGCTTCATCCCAAATAGATTTTTTTGTTCCTACAAGAAAAATTTTATCAAAATCTAAATGTTTATTTAAAGCATCTGCGATAAATGTTGTTTCATATATTTTTTCATTAAGCTCATACTGAGCCTTAGAGTAACTACCTTCTGCTTTCCGTCCTGTTCCCAATGAACTAATTAATATCTTTGCCATTTTTATCCTTATGATTATTTATACCACTTTGTAACTTCTCAACATACGCTTCTCTAAGCTCTTTAGGCTCTAGTATAATAAGGTCTGGCAACCACTTTTGGACAAATGGTAGTACCTCTAGCTCTTGGGTATATTGTACCGTAAATATTACACTCCCATCATCAAGCTCCTCTATAAACTTTTGAGATGAGAGGAACTTTTTCATATCCTCTTTAAAGTATTTGGCTATGAGAGGAGTGGCTTTGATGGTAGCTGTTTTTTTCTCTTTACCACACAGAGTCATAGCATTTTGTAAGTCATGGATTAAAAATGCTTTATGCTTCTCTACCGATGATGGTTGGAAATGTCCACTTTTAGAGCCATAATCTACTCTTTTTATGAAGCTTATTCTTCCAAATTTAAGTAAATTATCACAATCAACATAAGCAATGTACCAGTTATTATCTACAAATACCAGTTTGATTGGTTTTAGATTATCATACTCTTTGTCATCATAAAAAAATGTTATTTTAGTATATTCTCTAGCTTCTATATTTCTTTTGAGTCTTTTAAAATTTTGGCTTGATTCTATGGTGTTTGTATCTTCAAATGGTGTATTTTTAAATAGATATATCTCTTTATCTTTTTGTGTAAGCTCTTCAAGTCCTGCAAATAGTTCAGGGGCTCCATTGTGAGCCATATTTAAAAACCATCCTATATCTGTAGCATTATTGAATGACTCTTTGAAAACATCTAAAGGTTTTATGAGTCTATAAATATTTCTTTTACCTTGTTTCTCTAAGATAATATTGTCAAACTCTCTTTCAAACTCTTTGAGTACTCTCTCTAAGTTTCTTTGACTCATACCGTCCAAAAGCTCTATCAATCTCTCATCATAGCTATCTATTACTTTTCTAGTATGAAACTCTTCTAGGACTATTTTATATTTATTTAGTGACATTTTTTACTCCTTTATTTAAAGAATGATACGATTAATAACTATAGAACCTTTTTTAAATAACTTTTCATTGTCTCTTCATCTTTTGCAATAGCGAAAAATCCTGCACTGTGTACAAACTCCATCGAGTCATCTTGTGGTAGGGCTTTGCCGTTAAGGTCAAATGAACCTAACCTTTTAGATGGTATTTTAACTTTGTAGTTGCCCTCCTCTTCATCTTCCCATACCACAGCTTTTATATGAGGTGTTAGCACTCCGTTGATGTAGCTAGTCCAGTGAGGAGTGAACCTCTCTAGCTCTAGTATGGCAGTGTTACTGTCAAAGAGAAATGAGTTTGCTACTATCTCTTTAGCCTCCTCCAAGTCTTCTTGAGCCTCTGCCATAGAGATGAGCATAGTCTGTGCAAACTTTACAGCCTTCTCAAACTGCTTCTCTTGGGCTTGAGAGTGTATGTCACGATGGTTGTAGCACTTTAACAAAGAGGAGTACTCAAAAGGTTCTGCTTTAGCTACACCTGTGTCATTGTCATCTACTATCTTAATGAGTTTAGAGATTTTAGGGTAATCCTCTTGCAAACCTATATAGTCCCAAATCAACCCTGCACTACTCTTTCCACCCTTGTACTGATGATGATCAAAAAGCTTAACACCATCAAACTTTTTACCAATATCTATGACCATATCAAAAGAGCTAAAATCAGTACTATCATGATCTACCCTACTTACCTCTGTCTCTTCATCAGTAAAAACTTTCAGAAGAGCAATTGCCGTCACCTCATCTGCATGGAAGATACCTTTATGTGTTGCTATTTTCATATTTATCCTTTTTGATTTGGGGTATTATAGTTGTTTAGTTAGACGTATTTTGTCTAGTTTGCTATGTTTATAGTTTAATTCCTCTTAGTCCCTCTTTAAGCTATTTTTCATTTTAAGCCTTACTTTTAGATATATTATTTAAACTATTTCTATTTTATAAATAATTCAATTTTATATAATTATTCCAATATTTCACACATAACCCAACCAAATGGGAGTTGACTCTTTGAATTTTTTTCACTTGCTGAAAACATAGCTTTTGTTTTTGGGTTAGGTATATCTGGATAATTACTCATGAATTTTTGTCCTACATATCTACCAAGTCTAAGTAAAAATTGATTTTCATTTCTAATTTCTCTGCTGAAGTTCAAATATGCTTCTTTATCATTTTGTTGATAAAAATTATTTAATTTTTCTTTTAATTCTTCCAAACTAAAAATATTAGATTTACTAAGTTCAAACGCATAAATCGAACTTTTAGAAATAATTTCTAATTTTTGAGGAATATCTTTATTTTTTGTTTTTCGTAAACTCCATGCAATTTGATTTTTTACATTGACTCCTGTGGTATCAGATATTTTTAGTAATCTACCTTCATCAACAGATAGATTAAGTACAGTTTGTAAAGCTCCTTTTATACTGCTACCTGGTATATATGGTTCATATTTAAATGTATGGGGATTTAAAGTTGATATATTTTTTTGTATTAACATTTGGTTAAAGGAATCATTATTACTTTTCCCATAGTAATTATCATATAGTTTAGCTATATCTTTAGCAACAGATATTTTTGTTTTATATAGATTATTATTTATGATAAAATCTCTATATGATTTAAAAAACTCTACAAGTGTATCTATATTTTCAAGTTTATTTATATTAACTTGTTTATTTTCTTCTAAAATCTTTTCTAAAACATAATTTTCATCAAAATAATAAAGGAAATTATCTTTAACAACATAAGAGATAGGTTCTAACTCTGTACCATCACCTATATGCAAGGGTGAGAGTGTTGTTAGTTTTATTTTAAAAGTTTTTAAACGATTTTTATTGATAGAATCATTTATTTCTTTTTCTCTTCTCTTCTTTTCCTTTAATTTTTCATGTTCTTCTTTTAACCTTTTTTTCTCAAGTTCCTTTTGTTCTTTAATTTTTTGCTGTTTTTCATCTTCCTCTTTTTTCTTTTTAGTCTCTTCCATCTTTTTGGCTTTACTAGTAGTACTTTTAATAAAACTATTTAAAATATTTGTATTTATTTTCTTTTTTGCCATTACTATTCCTCCATTTTAAAAGGTACAACTATACTATACCCTTGTACAAATGAAATATTTTCATATCCATTATTTATTGCTTTACCTATATACTGTTTCTTTTCATTCATTTTTACTACTGCACCACTTTGTGCCATAAGTAGTGGTTTTTTAAATGGTATGTTTGAGTTTGAATGTTTACCAAAACGGTTAAAAGTATCATAGTATGCTTTCTCTATATTGTCTTTTTTATTGTTTAATAGTGATGGAGAAAGTGTCATATAGTATGAAGTTTTAAAATTATTAAAACCTTTAAAATTTTTATCTAATGCTACAGTAAACTGACCTTTTCCTATGCTATTTTTTTTACCAAATCCAACCCTTCCCATATTTTTAAGTAGTAAAGTTATTTGCTTAGATGAAAAGCTATTTTCATCATATAAAACATAAAGGTTAGGTTCTTTTAAAAAGTTTATCTCCTCTATACCATAAGGAGCGAATACTCCACTATCGTCTGTTGAAAATGTTTTTCTATTTATAGAATTTTTTATTACAGTTTTAATTTGTGTAAATTCAACTATTTCACACTCTTTTAGTTTACCATCTTGTAGTTTTTCAAGTGAGATAAATTGTTTTTTTCTAAACACTTTTTTATCGCTATCTTCAACTCCAAAAAAGCTTAATGGAAGAGATGGTTTCATAGTATATTTATCAGGTATAAAGTCACTAAATATAATTTTTGGTTCTTCTTCAAGATACTTTTCTAAAGTAGTATCTTTTTGTAAAAATAACATACTTGCAAATTGTCCAAATATCATATCAGCCTTAGGAAAAGAGATAAAAGATGATTTTGGAGTTATTTTGTATCTTAAGAGTTTCATTTTAGTTTACTTTCTACTTTTTCTACAAAGTATTCTATTTTTTCAGATATGTCACTAAACTCTACTTTACCATATCCACGACTGCCACTACCACCAAGTGCATCAAGTTCAAGAAGTTTAAGCCCTAGTTTTACAGTATTTTCAAAAAGTTCTTCATCATCATTTTCAAAAATTCTTATAGTCAAATCAAAATTAAATTCAACAGCAGATGGAACTCTCTCTATAAATCTAAGTCCACCATCTTTTGTAGTTCCTGTTTTTCTATCTATAACATTTTCAGCTTTCTCTTCACTTAGTGATATTTTATGCTCAATGTATGCTTTTCTTACATCATTTGTTATGAAACAGTCTCTAAATATAACTCTTGTTATATTTGCACTTTTATTTTTTCCTGCACTCTCTCCAAAAAGTTTTACAATTAAATCTATTTTTTTAATATTGCCAAAATTTGAACTACTATCTACTGTTTGTCCTGCTCCTTGTGGGTCTACAAGTCTAAAGTAATGTTCAAGTAAACTTCTAACCTTACCTTTTAGACTACTTCCTGCTATATATGGTTCTGTTACTTTTATCTTAAAGTTATCTCCAAAGCCAACTTCTCCTTCAAAGTTTACAAATACTTCTCTTTTTAAAACGGGGCTATCAATCCCTCCTATTTTCATACTATCATCAGTTGCACCTATGTGAAGACCTGTTATTAATTTTAATTTACTTGTAATTGGTTTCATTTTATTCTCCCTATTTTTTTGGCATAAAGCCAATGATTGCTTCTAAAAAGTATTTGAAATTTTGTAACTCTTCTACTGAATCAATATTTTTGATTGATTTTTCCATAAGTATTACAAAATTATCTCCAGATAGTTTTCTTGTTTTTGAGTATTGCACTTTAGAATTTAACATCTTTACAAATGGTAAAATTTGATTACTAAACTCATCTGAAGTAAGATTTTGTGCCTTGTCATTAAGTTCTAAAACTTTTTCATAAAATTTTCTAAATTGAGTAGTCTTAATATCATCTTCCAATTTATGAGCTATCTTTTGAGCCTTATCTCCAAACATTTCTGCTAACTTGTTATCATTGGTTTTAAAACTTATGTTTTGTATTAAACTTTGCATTTATATATCTCCTTTTGTAGTTGTATCTCTATTTGCGTATATTTTTAAAAATAGTGATGGTTTTAATTTTTCTCCATGATTTTCTATAAGAGAATATAGTATTTCAAAGATATTAAAATCATTATTATCTTTATCTATGTTTCTTCTAATAATATAATTTAGTTTAGATCGCCATAAAGCATTTTTGATATTTTCATTTATATTTTCCCTCATATCACAGAGCTCTATTATTCTGTAATAAAAAGTTGTAGTATCTATTTTATTTTTTTCTAAAAATATTACTACTTTTTCAAATTCTTCTTCTATCTTTAAAAAATCTCCAAATTTCATAGATATACCAAAAATATCTATACCATCTCTATCTTTTCCATCTTTTAAAATAGCCTTTGCTCTTGCTTCAGCACTATCTGACATAGATGATATGTAGTTTATAGGTGTAGAGGGCTTAAACATTACTAATCCCATAGAAAGAGTCGCTTTTTGTAATGAAAACTTATAGAACTCTTCTCTAAGATTTTTTGCATATACTATAATATCTTTATATTCACCTATTACAAATAGGTCATCTCCACCAGCAAAAACTGTATAAAGGTTTTTACCCTCCATAAGTGTAGTCGCATAATCACTAAAGAAGAAGTCAAGTTCACGGCTTAAACGGTTAAACTTTTTAAATGAAGTCATATAGTACTCTCTAAATGTATCCCCGAGTTTATCTACATCAGCCTTTAGAGCAAAAAGTCCACTTGAATTTTTACTTAATTCTTCAAAAGTTTTTATTTCATCAAACTCTTTTGCTACATAGGAGTTAAGTGACCATTTAGGTATACCACTATATTTATTTGTAGATATATCAAAAGTATTATAGTTATCTTGTGGAGTATCATTAAAAAATCTTGCATAATAATAACTTCCTTTATATTCTAAAAGAAGAGTATTTTCATTTCTTTGCTTTGTATGATATATTGTAATATAACTATTTTTTGTAAGTTTCTCACCTAATTTTATTTGATTTAAACAAACTTCACAAGCGTTATTTTTTTCTGAAATTCTTTTGGCACAAAATTTACAAACAGTATCATCATTTAACTCTTTTTTAAAAATATCTATACAAATATCTTCATCTTCAATATTTAAAAGATTAAATTTTGTAAACTTTTTATCTTCATTATTTTGTGCTAAATTTTCTAAATCTCTCTTCATATCATCACTATTTTGATCTTGTAATTTATCTTTAGTGGTTATGGTAGTTGAGAGTATAAAACCATTTTCACCAAAGTAATTTTTTAAAAAGTATTTATCTAACTCTTTTTGTATACTTTGTAATTTTTGATTATAGTTATCTTCTTGTTTTGCAAAAAGAAGAAACTTACCAGCACCAAAAAGTACAATGTCACTATTTTCAAACTCTTTTTTCACTATATCAACAATCACATAAGTAATAAGTTGAACCATAGCTGATCTACTTCTTAATATTTTAGAAGCATTTTTAGAACTAATACCATTAAAAATAAACTTCTGAATACCCCAAAAATCTCCACTTATCATTACAATATTATTACCTAAAACTTCTAAAAGAGTATTTAGCTTTTCTTCATCATATTTTGATATTATGCTATTTTGTGCATAAGGTTTTAAAGCTTCATAATACTTATGGGAAAAATCATCATATATGTTATAATCACTTTTAACATAAGTTCTATGATAATCTTTTATATAATCTTCCTCAAACTCCTGAGAAGTTATAAACTCTTTTTTATTATTACCATTATGTTCATTAAATATATGTGCTATTTGCATCTAAATATTCCTTTCTAAAATTCTATTAATCATATCATAAACACTTGCTCATTATTATTAAGTATCTTTTACTTCCATCTTTCCAAGCCCAAATACACACTGTTTTCCTACACCTATGAGTTCTCCTACTTTTAGCACTTCATACACCTCTTTGTTTATACCTTTTATCTTCATGGTTCCTAGTATTCCTCCCATGTTCATCGTACTTTTTTGACGGTTACTCATGCGTGTTAGTTCTTTGTATTTTAGGTTTTTACTTACTATCTCACCTTCTATGGGGTAGGGGAATTTTTTATAGCCATTCCCAAGTATCTGCATCTGCCTTTGGTAGATAGAATTTACTATATCTTTTAACTCTATGTTGTCATCTCTTATAAGCCTATTATTTTTCTTTAGTCTTAATGGTGTTTTGAAGTCTATAGTAATATCTTGACAAATTTTGTCTATTTGAAAGGTTTTTGTACTCTCTTTTGGTATTTTTATATTTTGGTCTTTATTTATGAGTTTGTCGTCTATATATAGGTCAAATAATTTGTAAGTCTTTCTTTCTACTCCAAATCCATTTTGTGTGAGCATCATCTGTAGGGCTGAGAGAGAGTAAGGTAGTTTGTTCGTTGCATCATCGAAGAGGTAGAGACTAAAGTCGTAAAACTCTTTACCTAGTTCAAAGTCAAATCTGTATTTGTGTGGTCTGTTTTTTTGTTCATAAAACTCATAATACAGACAAGACTCTTGAGCAAAGCACTCTTCACACTTAAAACTAGGGTTAATACAAGTAACTTTTTTAAGTGCGTAACCAAAAGCTCCACGAAGTTGTGAGCCTATAAAATACGGAGGTTTATCAGGACTCCCTATAATCACACCAATTTTTATCCATTTAAACATTTTAACTCCTTATTTTAGTGTAAAACTTCATCTATGCTAAATAATCAATCCCCCCTACTTCACTCTATAAATCACAGCATACATGAGAGGTACATATAACAAGTTAAGTACTGTTGCCCATGCGATACCATAACCTAGACTTATTGCCATTGGTTGGAGTATGAGGGCTTGTCCTGAGGCAAAAAACATGAGTGAGGAGAGTCCTAGGACTGTGGTTACTGAGGTAAGCATGATGGGGCGTAGTCTCATGCCTGCTTTTTCTACCATCTCATCATAACTCTTACTTCCCTGAATAAAACTTAACATAATAAGTCCATCATTTACCACTACACCTGCTAGTCCTATGAGTCCCATGACGCCAGGCATACTCATATGGATACCCATGAGCTTTGTTCCTACTAATGCACCCAAAATAGACAACGGTATGGTGGAGAGTATAATCAGTGGTAAAACTAAAGAGTTGAACATCCAAACTAAAGTAATAAAGATAAGAAAAACAGCTATAACAGCTGCTTGAGTCATCTCTCTTTTTAATTTTGTATTCTCTTTCTCTTCACCTTTAACGATGACTTTTACCCCTAAATCTTTTATACTTTGAAGTAGTGGTTGAAGTTGGCTCATTACCTCAGTGGTTGTGGTCATCTCTTTATCTACACGTGCAAATACAGAGCGTACTTTATCTCCATCTTCTTTGAAGATTTTGACAAAGCTTTTTTGGTAAGTAAAGTCACAAACATCTCCTAGACGTACAACACTTTTACCATCTGGAGTGGCTAACTTAAAACTAGCTATTGCAGAGGTATCTTGCTTGTAGTTATCTTCTATTTTGATGCGTACTAAACCTTTGGTATTGAACATTTTGGCATACTCTGCTTTTAAAAATGCACCTCTAAGTAACGTAGTAACATACCCTTCACTAAAGCCTAATAACTGTCCATATTCGTTGACTCTTAGTTTGAGTTCTCTCTCTCCTTCATTTGCATTGTTGGAGATATCTTCTACCCCTTCACGTGTACTTAAGGCCTGTTGCACTTTTTGTATGGATGCTAAAACTTTCTCTTCATCTACTGCACTAAAACCTATCTCTATGTCATGCCCTACTATGCCTGTTTGTTGCACATAAACATTAAACTCTTCATATAGCTTTTTACCCTTGATCTCTTGGTTTTTAAACTTCTCTATAACATCACGCTGTATATCTTTACTAATCTCTTGAGCTTTTCTCTCTCTTATCATGTCACTATCATCATACTCCAATGAAAAAATAGGGTTAATGTAAGTATCAAAAAAGTTCTCAGGAGCTTTTTCATGTAAGTTTATAAAAATCTGAAAAAGGTTATCTCCTATCTCAAAACTAGCATCTGGGTTAAACTTAAAGCCTATTACTGAAGTGACAGAGTCAACTGCATTTTTATCAAGTGAAGCTAAAAGTGCCTCTTCTATCTGCGTGACATAAGCTTCTGTTTCTGTAAGGTCGTTGTTAATGTTTATCTTTCCATTGAGATAAACCTGCTGTGCATCAAACTCTGGAAAGAGTTGAAATTTTGTAATTTTCAATATTCCTGCTGTAGATAAGAAAATAAAGAGTACCAAGGCTATGAGTGAGAACCTCTTTTTATTTAGGAGTTTACTTAAAAATGCTCTATAGTCCCAAATAAACTTATCCCAAAAACCACCTGAACCATCTATTATCTCTATCTTTCCTACACTAAAAAACTCTTTAGCATGAAGAGGTAAAAAGTAAAAAGCTTCAAATAACGAAGAGAGAAGTAAAATACTTATCATGACAGGTAAAACTTGCATAAACATCCCCATCTTACCACTCATAATAAGTAGAGGTAAAAAGGCAAATACAGTGGTAAGTGTTGCCGTAAGCACAGCAGGGAACATCTCTAATGCTCCATCTATGGCAGCATCTCTTGGTGTTTTTCCCATCTCTAAATGTCTATAAATATTTTCAGCTACAACAATAGCTTCATCTACTAACATCCCCAACGCTATCAATGCACCTAAAAGTGTAAGCATATTTAAACTATATCCTATCATATCTGCTGAGATAAGTGTTATCATAAAACTTGTAGGGATACCTATGGCTACAACCCATGCTATACGCATATTGACAGAGAGGAAGAGTGCTAAAAAGACCAGTATAAGCCCAAAGAGTATATTAGAAGAGACAAGATTTAGACGATTCTTTATCCAGACGGAAGTGTCAGTATAGACTTTAAAAGAGAGATTTTCATACTTTTGATTATAGCTTTTAAGAAGTAGTCGTATCTCCTTACTAAGTGCTATGGCGTTTCCCTCTTTTGTTTTATTAATATTAAGTGAGATATTTGGTTTTCCATTGAAGTGAGAGAGTTGTGTAGAGTCCCCTAAGCCATACTTTACTTCTGCTACATCACGCAGACGAAATCGTTTACCATTGACACTTAGAAGTACAGAGCTTAACTCCTCTTGGGTTTTTTCACCATTGATAGTAGAGACATAAAGATGGTCACCCTGACCGTCAAGTGTACCAGCAGGAAAAATAGAAGCTATCTGACTAATGGCTCGATAGACAGCTGATTTCTCTAAGCCATACGCCTCTAACTTCTTTTGATTTAAAACAATCAACACTTCATCATCTGCGTCACCACGAATAGTAATACCTGAGAGGTCTTTAATAAGTGCCAATTTTCCTTTTATATCATCAGCAGCATCTATGAGTACATTTTTTTCTACATCACCAGAGATAGCAACAAGTAGTAAGGGGTAGTCTTGGACTACTATCTTTACTATGGGTTCATCCATATCAGAGGGTAAATCACGTCGTGAATTAGAAATAATATCTTTTACATCAGAGAGAACTAACTGTGCATCACTTCCTGTTTTTATATCTGCTTGAACTAAAAACATACCATTTTGTATGCTAGTATATAGTGTGTCTATCTCTGAGAGACTTTTGAGTTCATCTTCTATTTGCGTGACAATCATCTTATCTAATACATCTGCACTCGCACCTACATAGCCTCCTGTTACAGAGATTTGGTCAAGTGTTGAAGCAGGGAAAATCTCTTTGGCTATATTTTGGTAAGAAAAGAGTGAAAGAAGTAACATAAAGAGCATTAACACATGATTGATAATAGGTTTATCTACAGCAAATGTTATAAAAGCTCTCATATCTACTCACTTCCTTCATCTATGTTAAAAATAGTATCTGCTACTTTATATTGGAACTTTAAAAGTTCAATATTTTGTTGAAGTATAATTTTTTCAGCTTTGAGTGCTTGTACTTCTCTTTGTATCTTATTGACTTTTTTACTCTCATAATAGATTTGATTACTCAAATAAATCTTTATCATAGAGAGAATAAGTGCTATAGACATGATAATAACTACCATGCTAAGCATCTTAAAACTTATGCCATTTGTGGTTATATTTTTATTTTTATTTGCTGTCATTCTTAAACCTAAAACTACGAAGTTTTGCCGACCTACTTCGAGGATTTACTTTAAGCTCATGATTAGAAGCAGTGATGGGTTTACGTGAGAGTGCTTTACCTAACGCATGGTTTTTACCACAAGTACAACGCATAGCTTGTGGTTCACAAATACAGTTTAAACTCCAAGTCTTAAAACGGTTTTTAACTAAACGGTCTTCTAAAGAGTGAAAAGTTATAAGAGAGACAACTTCACCTTTACAGTGTTTTGCCTCTACTGCATCGAGTAAGCCCTCTATCTCTCCTAGTTCATTATTTACCTCTATGCGAATAGCTTGGAACATTAATGTTGCAGGGTGTATCTTTCCACCATAGGGTATGACTTGCTTGGCTATGTCACTTAATGCTACTGCACTCTCTATGGGTGCGATGGCTCTAGCTTCAACCACTGCTGAGGCTAACTTACGGTAAGAGCGTACTTCACCGTAAGTATCAAAGATGTATTCAAGTTTTTCTTTTGAGTATGTGTTTACCACTTCATGCGCACTTAGTGCTGCTGTTGCATCCATACGCATATCTAAAGTTTTAGAGGTAAAAGAGAAACCTCTCTCTTTTTTATCTAGCTGTAAAGAGGAGACACCAAAATCTGCCAAAATAGCCATAATAGGTGCTTCTTCTAATGTAGGTACTACCGTAGCAAACGTGCCTTTGTAGAGTTTGCTTCTTCCCTCAAAAGGTTCAAGTCTTTTTTTAGAGAATGCTAACGCTTCGTCATCTCTGTCTATGCCTATGTGTTTAAAGTGTGGAAACTTTGCTAGTATTTCAGAACTATGCCCTGCATACCCTAAGGTACAGTCCACAAAATAACCCTGAGCTACTTCATTAAAACTCTCTAATACTTCTTCTAATAATACGGGTATATGGGGTGTTTCCACAGGCTTCCTTCTTTGTACTTTTAAACATTTTAATTATCAATGCTATAATACCAAAATTAGATGAAAAGGCTCTTTTATGGATAAATATCTTATCGATGATATCAAACATGTTTCACTCTCTTTGTTTAACAAAAACTTCTTTGGTGTGTATCATGGCTCTATCTCAGCAAGGGTAAATACTAATAGTTTTATTATTAACTCCAAACTTACCATTTTAGATGAAGTTACAGAAGATTCGCTCGTTAAACTTGACTGCCAAAAGAAAGATTATCGCTGGAATGAAGCAAATAGTGATGCATTCATACATGAACATATATATGAGAGTATCCCAAATGCAAAATATATATGTGTCACTATGCCCCCTTACGCTACAGCCTATTCACTTAAGCATACCGTTGTAGTACCTCAAGACTACCACGGGAAAATGGTCTTAGGCAATGTAGTTATTTATGATCCAAGAAGTATAGAAGATTGGTTTGAACGAGCACCTTACGAGATACCAAAGTTCTTTCAACAACACGATACCCATCTACTTCTTATCAAAGGTTTTGGTGTTATCTCTTATGACAGAGATATTACAGAGATGGCAAAAAAAGTCTCTATTTTAGAAAACTCCTGTAGATTGTTAGCATTAAGTGCAAATCTGTAGGGTGAATTTATCTACCAAAACTAAATTACGACATCAATTATTTTAAAGCAAACAAAGATACATTAGCTCTTGTGTATGTACTTTTTTGCTTCTTTTCATTAATAAGAATTAAACCATTTGTAGTTACATCTTCAATTATACTAATACGTATAGGTTCATTCTTAAATGTTTGTCTAAATGTTTTCGCTACCTGTTTTAAAGAAGTAGCAGTAACACCATAAACCTCTCTTGCAACAGGAACATTTACCTTACGAACTACTACTACAAGCGTCTCTTCCCAGACTTTCCATATACCAGAGGCTTCAATTCGTAAATCCTTAACAAAGCTATCATCTTTTGCTATGCTTACAAGTAGCACAATAGAAAATGTACGATCTGCATTTAAATGCAAAGACTCTTTTTCCACAGTTTTTGTACCTAAAGTGACGCTATGTGTAGTAGCCTCCCACTCACCAACAACTTCATCTAAATTAACTGCATTTAACTCAAATATACATATTATAAGAAACATTAATATTTTCATACTTTCTCCTAGTAGATTAATTATATTATTTTTATACTGATATAGACATTGCTAGACAATTAATATGCTATAATTCCAACTATAAAATAAACACCTTCATTTACATGAAGAAGTGCATACAGAAAGATAAATAATCATGCAAGAACATACACTTAAAAAAGTAGCCATAGTAGGACGTCCAAATGTAGGAAAGAGTTCACTCTTTAACCGTTTGGCAAGACAGAGAGATGCAATCACTTCAGATATGTCTGGAACCACAAGAGATATTAAAAAGAGAATTGTAACTATATCAGAAAATCGTGAATTTGAAATTTTAGATACAGGAGGGATAGATTACTCCTCTGAACTCTTTACTAAAGTAGCAGAGTTTTCACTTAAAGCTGCTAAAGAAGCAGATATTATTATCTACATGGTAGATGGAAAAACACTACCTGCTCCTGAAGATAAAGAGCTTTTTTATAAACTTCAAGAGATGAACAAACCTTTAGCACTTGTAGTTAACAAGATAGACAACGACAAAGAAGAGGAACGGTACTGGGAGTTTTTAGAGTTTGGTGCAGATGCAACTTTTCCTATGTCTGTAAGTCATAACCGTTATTTTAATGACTTCTATGCATGGATGGAAGAGCATATTCCTTCTCCTGAAGAGGAGAATGGACTTGAACTCACTGAAGATGAAGAGTTAGACCCTTTCGCAGAGATAGTCCGTGACATTAACACTGTACATGAAGTAGAGTTAGATAATGAAATACGTGTAGCAATTATCGGTAGAGTAAACACAGGGAAGAGTTCTCTACTCAATGCCCTTTTAGGTGAAGAGCGTTCTGTTGTAAGTGATGTAGCAGGTACAACTATTGACCCTATTGATGAGATGATAGAGTATGATGACCATAAAATCACCTTTATAGATACAGCAGGAATACGTAAAAGATCTAAAATTGTAGGGATAGAAAAATACGCTTTAACACGTACTACAGAGCTACTAAAAAAAGCTAATTTAGTTTTACTAATACTAGACTCTACACAGCAGATTTCAGAACTAGATGAGAGAGTTGCAGGGCTTATAGAAGAGCATAAACTAGCTTGTCTTATCGTCCTTAATAAATGGGATATTAATGAAGAGAGAACCTATGAAGAGGTGGTAGATGATATACGCGATGAATTGAAGTTTTTACACTATGCACCATTTATTACTATCTCTGCTAAAACAGGACTACGTGTACACAAAATACTTGACCAGATAACAGCGATATATAAACGTTATCAAGTGCGTATCTCTACTTCTGAGCTTAACGACACACTACGTCAAGCGATTAGAAGACACCATGTACCTGCACATAATGGTGCGGTGGTAAACATCAAATTTGCAACACAGTATGAGACTAAACCTCCTAAGATTGCACTGATTACTAACCGTCCAGAGTTTTTACACTTCTCTTATATTCGTTACCTTTCAAACTTCTTTAGAGCTAAGTTTGACTTTGAAGGTGTACCACTAGATATAGTCGCAAGAAAACGTGGACAGAGAGTAGAAGATGATGATTAACTGTCACTCAAGAGCTACAACAAACAAAATATATTTTAGGAAATAACCATGCGTGTACTTACAGGAATCCAAGCTTCAGGAAAACTTCATATAGGAAACTATTTTGGAGCGATGAAACCCATGATAGAGCTTCAAGAGGAGCATGAGCTTTTTACATTTATTGCAAACTATCACTCTCTGACTACATCAAAAGATGCAGCAACACTTAAACAATACACCATAGACGCAGCAGTTGACTATCTCTCTTTAGGAATAGACCCAAATAAAACAACATTCTGGGTACAAAGTGATATGCCAGAAGTTCTTGAACTCTACTGGATACTCTCCAAGTTTACCCCTATGGGACTATTAGAACGTGCCCATAGCTACAAAGATAAAGTAGCTAAGGGTATTACTGCTAACCATGCTCTCTTCTCTTACCCTGTACTTATGGCTGCTGATATTCTGATATTGGATACGCAAAAAGTACCAGTAGGAAAAGACCAAATCCAACATGTTGAGATGACTAGAGATATTGCTATAAAGTTTAACAACGAATATGGAGATATCTTTACACTTCCCGAACATGTAGTTGAAGAGAATGTTGCAACTATCCCAGGGATAGATGGACAGAAGATGAGTAAAAGTTATGGTAATGCTATTGATCTTTTTATGGATGAAAAACCTTTACAGAAACGTTGTAATAAAATCGTAAGTTCATCTACACCTCTAGGTGAACCTTTAGAGTATGATGGTGACCACATTTATAACTTAGCTTCACTATTCTTAGACAGTGAACAAAAACTTGAACTTCAAGAGCGTTATAGAAGGGGTAAAGAGGGGTATGGACACTTTAAAAAGTACCTAAAAGAGCTTATATGGGAAGAGTTAGGAGAGGCTAGAGAGAAAAGAGCCTACTACCTTGACCACATGGATGAAGTCAATGACATTTTAGCCCATGGAGCAAAAAAGGCTAGAAACATTGCTAGCCTCAAAATGGAAAAAGTAAGAGATGCGATAGGGCTTTAAAACCCTATCAAATATCTTCTAATGCAGCCCCTATAGCCATACCTATCTCATCTACTATCTCATCTTTTTCTAATTTAATTCTATCATCTTCTTTCTGCTCTTTTTTTAACTCATCAGCTGTTTTGGAATGTGTTTCAACCTTAATCTTTTTACTATAGTTATTTAAATTATTTTCATAAGAAGTTAATTTATTTGCATTACTTATTGCTGTTTCCATCTCATCATTTGCCAATTCTGATGTGATTTCTACTCTGTTTACATGCTTTTCTTTTCTTGGATCAACATCTACTTCTACTTCTGTATAAGTTTCAAGGCTTTCTAAATAGTTATCTCTTTTAGCCTTTGGTAACATCTCTTCTTTTTCAGTAACTGAAACATAAGATTTTTCAATATTACTCTCATTATCAATTATTTTATACTGTATTATCATTGCAATAATAAACATAAACAGAAGAATTAACAACGTTATAGCAACATTTTCTATAATATTTTTCACTTTAACTCCTTTAATTAGTTAGTAACTGTGGTAAAACCTAAGATTTTCCACATTTGAAAACCACCACGATAGTAAAGTATTTTATCTGCGGGATAACCCATCTCTAAAAACTTTTTAATAAATGATGATGATTTTTTAGACCATAATCCATTACAGTAAAAAGCAACTCCCAATACCTTACTTGTATCAAGAGAACCATCAGGTAATCTCACTGCACCTAGTATTTTAAGTATTTTTTCAACTTTTACTTTGTTTGTAATAATTTTAGAAGGTATATTTACCGCAGAAGGTATAGACTCCTCTTTGTACTCTTTTTTTGTTCGAAGGTCAACTAAAATACCTCTTTTTTTATTCACTTTTTTCTTCATAAAACGAAGAAGCTCAACCTCACCAATAGTTTTTACGTCTTTAGCTATCTTAATAGGCTGAATATCTTTATTGGGTCTGTATGTTTTAGCATACTCACCTGTCAATTTATTTTTAGTATCTTGAATTCTATGTACTTTAACGGCTTTACCTTTATGATAAACGTAGATATATGATATTTCTGGTGTAATTCTTACTTTATTGAACTGCCCAGCATAACTACTCAAAGTATAGATTAATGCTAATAGTATAATTCTCATTTTTTCTCCTTAGGTACAATAGTTGTTAAACCTAAAAGTTGCCATGATTGCATACCACCTCTGTAGTATTTCAACTTCTCTTTAGGGTATCCATTTTCAAGTAGTGCATTTATCGCTGTAGGTGATTGTCCACACCATGCCCCATTACAATAAAAAAGTAGCATTTTTACATGTTTAAAATTCCACTCATCCTGACTCTTATTCAAAACACCACCCAGTTTCTTAAACACTTTTATTTGCTCATCAGATTCATATAAAAAGTGTTTAAAAGGTATGTTTAATGCTGAAGGAATAGCCGAACGTTTATACCAATTACTTAATCTAGCATCTATAAAAAGCCCTTTTTTCTTAGATATGAAATCTAATACCTCTAACTCACCATAGGTTTCAATACCCTCTGAAACAGAAAAAGGTTCTATAAAAAATGGCGGTGAAGGTCGAGATGTTAGAGCAAAGGTATTTGTCAAATAACTATCCTTCACTTGATTTCGTTCTATTTTAAACATTTTACCATCTATCTCTACGGTAACAAAAGGTAAACCTTTTACTATTTCAACCTTATTAGCATATATTAGTGTACTCACCAATAGAAAGATTATAAATTTTATTGTCATATTTACTCCTTATTTATATTAATAACTCTATATTATAATAGCATCTTTCTCATTATAATAGTATATTAATTTTAATTATATTCAAAATTTTTAGATTAATAACATCTTTTTACTTTTATTGCCTTATCAAAAATCGTATGCACTATACTCTCATTAATATCCCCTGTACTATAGAGTGAAATTTTTAATACTCCATCATTGTGATGATGCTTTTTTTGAGCTAAATAGAGTAAGTGCTTTGCAATTGCTTCACCTGTATGTATAAGCGTGACATCTTTTTGCATAATCTTTTTAATACTTTCTGAGACTAAAGGGTAATGTGTACAGCCAAGTACTATAGTATCTACACTGTTTTCTCTCATTGGAGCCAGCCATTTTTCTAACATGCTGAGAGTTTTTACTGTATCAATCTCACCCTTCTCTATCTGCTCTACCAAACCAGGGCATGATTGTTCAAAAAGTCTAACATTTTTTTTATGGGCTAAAGTATGAGCTAGATTCTGATACTTCAACCCCTTCAAGGTTGCAGGAGTAGCAAGAACCCCTACTTTATGACTAACAGTTTGCTCAATTGCAGGTTTTATCCCTGGCTCTGTACCTATAATTATAAGCTCAGGATACTTACTCCGTAATGCGTGTATGGCTGCTGAAGTTGCAGTATTACAAGCAATAATAAGTGCTTCAATTTGATGTTTATCTATAAGTTTTTGGGTAATATCTAGGGAGTATTCTAAAATTTGTTTTGGAGTGCTTTCTCCATAAGGTGCATTTTTAGTATCTGCAATGTAAAAAAGCTCTGCACCTTGAATAAGCTCCGATATAGCATGGACTATAGTAAGCCCACCTAAACCAGAATCAAAGATGCCTATCTTCATGCTAAAAACTACTCATTCATCATTTTTAAAAATTCTTCATTTGTTTTTGTTTTCATCATCTTAGAGAAAAGGAATTTAAGTCCCTCTACCTCTTCCATATTTTGCATCGCATTTCTTAATGCCCATACTTTTTGAAGTGTCTCTGCATTGACCATAAGCTCTTCTTTTCTTGTACCAGACTTAGTTACATCTACTGCTGGGTAGATACGTCTTTCTGAAACATGACGGCTTAGTACAACTTCTGAGTTTCCTGTACCTTTAAATTCTTCAAAAATCACTTCATCCATACGAGAACCTGTCTCAATAAGTGTTGTAGCAATAATAGTCAATGAACCGCCATCCTCAATATTTCTAGCCGCACCAAAGAAACGTTTAGGTTTATGTAAGGCATTGGCATCTACCCCACCAGAGAGTACCTTACCAGAACTTGGTGTTACGGTATTGTAAGCACGTGCAAGTCTTGTAATAGAGTCAAGTAAGATAACTACATCTTTACCCATCTCTACACGTCTTTTTGCTTTTTCTATTACCATCTCTGCTGTTCGTACATGATTCTGTGCAGGAAGATCAAAAGTTGAAGCATACACTTCACCTTTCACAGAACGTTGCATATCTGTTACCTCTTCTGGTCTCTCATCTACAAGTAATACCATTAGCGAAACATCGGGATTGTTGTGTGTAATACCATGTGCTAGTTCTTTTAAAAGCTCTGTTTTACCTGTTCTTGGTGGTGCAACGATTAACGCTCTTTGTCCTTTTCCTATGGGACAGAAGAGGTCAAGTACACGACCTGTCATTCTCATAGGATTATACTCAAGTTTGAGTTGTTCAGAAGCATAAAGAGGTGTTAAGTTTTCAAAAAGTGGTCTCTGCTTAGATTTATCTGGTGCTAAGTAATTAATAGCTTCGATTTTAAGAAGTGCATAATACTTCTCTTGATCTTTAGGAGGACGTACTTGCCCTGTAACGATATCACCATTTCTTAAAGCAAATCTTTTAACTTGTGTACCACTTACATAAGTATCATTGCTAGAGTTTGCAAAGTTTCCATCTATTGAGCGTAAGAAACCATATCCATCATTCATTACTTCAAGAATACCTGTATAGAGGATAAACCCACCTTGGCTTACCTGAGACTTTAAAATTTCAAAAATAAGGTCTTTACGTTGAAACTCATTTGGATTTTCAACTTTCACCTCTTTCGCAATGGTTACTAATTCAGTCAAAGGCAGTTTTTGAAGATTTTCAATCTTATATCCATCTACTGGTACGTGTGTTCTATTTTTTCTATTACTATTAGGGTTAGGTTTTTTTGTGTCTTTTGAAGTTCTGTTATCGCTCATGTTGCCTCTTGTTTTTGAAGTTGAAAATTTAATGGAGATAATAACTATAACCTTTTTAAGTAGCTATTTGTTATGTAGTGTCGATATTATAATCCTTTTTAACTAAAATGTCAAACATAATCTTCAGTTTAGAGTAAATTTTAGAAAGAAAAGAATATAATTCTATAAAATTAAAGGAAAACTTTGTCAACACAAAAACATATAGAGAAGATTCTACACAAAATCAAGCAGTCAAGCCCTGGTCAAAATGAATTTTATCAAGCAGTTCATGAAGTACTCTATTCTCTTGTTCCATTATTAGATGAAAATGAAAAATATGATATTTTCAATATTTTAGAACGTATTACTGTTCCTGAACGTACGATTATTTTTCGTATCAATTGGGTTGATGACAATGGTATCATACAGACTAACGTAGGATATAGAGTACAATTCAACTCTGCAATTGGTCCCTACAAAGGGGGCTTACGTTTTCACCCTTCTGTTAACTTAGGTATTATCAAATTTTTAGGATTTGAGCAGATATTTAAAAATTCCCTCACTGGTCTACAAATTGGTGGAGGGAAAGGGGGAAGTGACTTTGACCCTAAAGGAAAAAGTGACAATGAAATTATGCGTTTCTGTCAAGCTCTTATGTCAGAGCTTTATAAACATATAGGTGAAACAAAAGATGTACCTGCAGGTGATATTGGTGTGGGAGCAAGAGAGATAGGATACCTTTTTGGTCAATACAAAAAACTCACTGGAAACTTTGAAGGTGTACTTACAGGTAAAAATATTAATTGGGGTGGTTCAAATGCACGTAAAGAAGCTACTGGTTATGGTTCTGTTTACTTTGCAGAAAATATTCTTAGCAAATATGATAAAACATTAAAAGGCAAAATCTGTACTATATCTGGTTCTGGAAATGTTGCTACTTACACGATTGAAAAACTTTATAGTATGGGTGCGATTCCTGTAACTTGTAGTGATAGTAAAGGAACTATTTATCACAAAGAAGGAATTGATTTAAATTCACTTAAAGCGATTAAAGAGATAAACCATCAATCCTTAGAAACATATGCTCAACTACATGCCGATGCTATTTATACTCCTATTAGTCACTACCCTGAAGGGCGTCATCAGACATGGGATACACCTTGTGATATCGCATTCCCAAGTGCTACTCAAAATGAGCTAAACCTTGAAGATGCAAAGAAGCTAGTTGAAAATGGATGTATGCTAGTAAACGAAGGTGCAAACATGCCAACAACACCTGAAGCGATTAAGTATCTCAAAAAAAATAATATTTGGTTTGGTCCAGGTAAAGCAGCAAATGCAGGAGGCGTTACTACTTCTCAACTTGAAATGAGCCAAAATGCAAGTATGGCACGTTGGACTTTTGATGAAGTAGATATTAAACTACGTCAAATTATGCGTAACATATTTGAAACAGCCTACGAAACATCTAAAGAGTTTGGCTGTGAAGGTGACTTAATGACAGGTGCAAACATCGCAGGTTTCAGAAAAGTAGCAGACTCTATGATAGACCAAGGATCAGTTTAACCCCCCCTACTCCCCCATCTATGTAGGGGGAGTTAAAATACCTCTATTGGGGTGCCATCTCTATCATGGCTTGGCAATGTTCTGCACTTTCACAACTTGTTTGGTTTCCTTTTTTACAGGATTTTTGAAACAGAGTATAAGCTTTTTTCCATGTAGATATAGCTTTCTTTGTATTGATTTTAACCCCTTTACCAAATATTATTATAGCACTTATTTACGTTTACGCATAAGTGAGGCAATAGAGCCTTTACCATACCGTAAGTCGCCTTTTTCATAAGTTGTCTCTACGCATGAAGCACCATCTTTAAAATACTTAACAAAGCTATATATTTTAAAATCACCTTTATTACCTGCTTCAATATTGCCATCTGCTCTTTTTGTACCATACAGAGTATTTTTTTCAAAAAAGTCTGCTTTTGTATATCCTATATTTAAACATCCAAACTTTTGATTATCTATAAGTTTTATACCAAAGTCTTTAGCATCACGATGGTATGCTTTTATCTCTTTTTTTGATATGTTTTTTTCTATATTTACCATGCGGTATCTCTTTGCCTCTGTTTTACCTGAGGCTGTAGCTACTGTTATTGTTCCTACAAGCAAAACAGTTGCTATACCTAGTGTTATTTTTTTCATTTTATTCCTTTATTATTTATTTAACCATCTGGGTTTAAAAACAGAAGCATTAATCTTAATATTTTCTTCTATCTTAACAGCTATTTTTTCTCTATTTGGCTCAAAACGTTTATATTTACCATTTCTTTTTTTAGTTGAATAACTCATATCTCTTAAAATCAATCCATTCCATAAATAATAGTCATTAGATTCACTCTCTTTATAGTACTTCACCTGCTTATTTTGAATAACACTATTTGCTATAAATAATGCTTTTGAATGCATTATTTTAAAACAACCATTAACTTTATATGCATTTTCAATACATCTATTTCTTTTATAAAATGGGTCTATAGAGACTTTTTTCTTTTTAACATTATAGTAGTAACGATAATTACCTTTCCAAAGCTTTTCATATTTTTTTACCTTTTTAGGCAACAGTTTTCCACCAAATTTAGATATTTGATAAGAGACTTCATATGCTACATCACCATAGTTATCCCAATAATAAGTGATTTCCTCTTCTACATAAGAGGGGTTAATCCTACTTTTTGTTGTTGTACCATCTGATGCTACATGTAATTTTGTATCCATAAAATACTTTTTTTTCTCAAAAGTAATCTTTCCAGACTTTACATTATATGGGTGAAACTCTTCTGCTTGTAAGACATTTACACTAAATAAGATTAATAAATATAACCATGCACTTTTCATTTTAAACCTTTATTATTTTTCTTATCTATACTATATCACTAAGATGTGACAAAAATGTGACAATATGATTTTTAGAAGTAAATAACCACACCAATTCTAAATATTTTCTAAGTAAAATTTGATATAGTAATTTATGAAAACATTTATATTACGCTATGCACTCTTTCTACTACTACTTTTTATGCTCTTTTATGCACAGACTTCTTCTGTTTCTCTTTTTTTAAATGAGTTACAAACAGGGTTAACACTTTATAGTTTAGAGTATTTTTTAAAACCCCATCAGCTTATTGGTATAGATATTATCATTAATCCACACTATAAAATCGTTATCAACAAAGCATGCAATGGGATGATACCCATACTTATTTTATCTGCTTCTATACTTGCATACCCCTCAAGTGTACTACGAAAAATTGGCTATATTTTATCTGGTTATGTTTTATTTAGTGTTGTAAACTTACTGCGTATTTTAATCGTGGTACACTTTGTAAGTGGTTCTGGTGGTTCAAGCAACTTTTACTGGTCACATGATCTTTTAGGCAATGCCCTAATGATGGTTTTTGGTCTATCATTTTTTGTTTTATTTATCAAAAGCAAATAATTCATTTGCTAAAATACTGCTTATTATAAAAGGCAAATCATGGCAAAATACATACTATTTGACACAGAAACTACGGGTAACCAAGAAGAAGATAAGATCATACAAGTGGGGGCTATGATAGTAGATGGTAAAGGGCAAATAGAGATTTTTGATGAACTTTGCAGTACTACTTTACCTATCAAGGTAGAAGCTATGGCAGTACATGGGATTACTCCCAATCTTTTAGAGGGTAAAGGTCGCTTTGTTGAGACTAACTTTTACAAAACACTTCAAACTTTAAATACCCAAGAGAACTACCTCATAGCACACAATATGCCTTTTGATATGGATATGCTAAAAAAAGAGGGGTTTGAGCCTAATATGAAGATTATAGATACCCTAAGGGTAGCGAAGCATCTTTTGAAAGATTCAAACTCTCATGCCTTACAGTATTTAAGATATGCACTTGAACTCTATAAACTAGAGGAGGAAGAAGCTAAAAAACACCATATAACTATAAAAGCACACGATGCAATAGGTGATGTTTTAGTAATGAAACTACTCTTATCTAAACTCGTTCTACTTACCAAAGAAGCTTTTAAAGGTATAAATCCTATGGTAAAAATGGTTGAGCTTACCAATACACCTATCTTTATAGAGACTTTTAAATTTGGAAAACATAAAGGACGTAAGATAGCTGATGTTTGTAATGAAGATATGGGCTATATTAACTGGATGACAGATAAGATGGAACTAGATACAGATATGAAATACACCCTAGATAAACTCATGGGGCATATTTAACTAGTTACGCTATAGAGATTTTATAGCCTTAATGTAAACTCTCTTAGGTGCAGGGTAACCTTCTACTGTTTTTTCTAAATCGTTAGGGTCTAAAAAGTCTTCAAGACTTTGGGTGTCTATCCACTCTGTTTTTCTCTGTTCGTGAAGTTCTGTTTTCACCGTCGCTAAGACCTCAACACTCTCAAACCCTGCTCTAAAACACCAGTTTTTTAAGGCATTCACTGTAGGAATAAAATAGATATTTGGTATTTTAGAGTATCTGTCTTTAGGGGTAAGACACATCTCCCCCTCACCATCTATCATAAAAGTATCAAGTATCAGTTCTCCTCCTTTGTTAAGCCCTTTATAGAGTGACTTGAGCATCGCTACAGGGTCACTTCTATGGTATAGTACACCTAAGCAAAAGAGTGTATCAAACTTATGTTCATAAAACTCTACGTGTTCCACACCTAGAAGTTCATAAACTATATCTGAGCCTACAAAATGGTTAACAAACTGAAACTGTGAATAGTAAATAGCTGAAGGGTCAAAACCGATAAGCTTTTTAGGTTTATGCGTAAGCATTCTAAAAAGATAGTAACCGTTATTACACCCTATATCACCTACTATTTTATCTTTAAGATCAAAGTATGGTTCTAGTAGGTTATACTTTATTTGACTTTGCCACTCTGAGTCTATAAAGAGTGAGTTAAACTCAAAAGGTCCTTTACGCCATGGCTTCATGAGCAGAGCTGTCTGTTTTATCTGCTCTGCTTCCTCTTGGGAAAGATTATCTATCTTTACACTTACTCTATCTCCAAATGTTGTTTCAACAGTATCATAGGTTAGTAGAGCTTTTATCGCTTCTTGATAGGGTCTTATGTTTTTCCATGTAAGCCATTTTTTACGCTCTTCTCTTAAGGTATCAAGATTCATACTATTTTTTGATATACGCTTTTTTTATTTTTTGGTCAAACAGTGGTTTGTTTGAACCACGAGAAACAGAAACATTTTCCATTTTACGTACAACATCTTTTCCCTTTATCACTTCACCAAATATAGTATGTTTACCATTTAACCAAGGAGTAGGTGCAAGTGTAATAAAAAATTGACTTCCATTAGTAGTAGGTCCACGGTTTGCCATAGCTAACAAGAAAGGTCTGTCAAAAACAACATTACTTCCAAACTCATCTTTGAAATCTTTTTTCCAGATAGATTGTCCCCCTCTACCCGTACCTGTTGGGTCTCCACCTTGAATCATGAAATCTTTAATAATTCTATGAAAAATTAACCCATTGTAGTATCCATTTTTAACATGAGTCGTAAAATTTTCTACAGCTAAAGGTGCTACTTCAGGATAAAGTTTTAACTCTATCTTTCCTATATTGGTTTCAAGTACAACAACAGGTGCCTCTTTTGCAAAAACATTTAATCCCATTACACCTACAAACAGTAATCCTGCTAATAATTTTTTAAACATCATTTTCCTTTTTAATTAATTTGATTTTTCTACTACGTCATGAACACATTTGTCTATGTTTAACGCTTTGAGTACAAGTTCAAAAAATGCACCACTTTCACGTTGAACATCATCAGAGAACTCTATATAAATCGTTTGTGAAGCTTCTGTTTGGTCTTTGGAGTTATCAAAACATAAAGGTGTCATACCTGTCTCTTTTTTAACTCTTATCATTACTGCTTCTATCTCTGCTCTAATTTCTGGATTTTTATCAAAAGTAAGACTTAGCCCTGCATATCTCTCTTCCATTCTTACATTTGCTTTTATCTCATTACATCTATTCATCTATCTTGTACCTTTATTTTATTTTGCGTATTGTATGGAGCGTATTTCTCTAATAACATTCACTTTTATTTCACCTGGGTATTGTACCTTATTTTGTATCTCTTTTGCAATCTCTTTACTCAAAAGTACCGCTTCTTGATCACTCATTTTATGTGCATTTACAAAGACTCTTATCTCTCTACCTGCATTTATGGCATACGCTTGTAGTACATTATTTTTACTCAATGCAATCTCTTCAACCTCTTTGACACGTTTCGTAAAGCTCTCAAGAACTTCTCTTCTTGCTCCTGGTCTTGCAGCAGAGAGTTTATCTGCCGCACAAACTGCAGCAGATTCTACAGAGTCAGGTTCTACATGTCCATGGTGTGCATAAATAGCGTTAATAACCGTAGGGTGTTCATTATGTCTTTTACATATCTCTGCACCTATCTCTACATGAGAACCACCCAAGTCTTGTGTAAGTGCTTTACCAATGTCGTGAAGTAGCCCAGCACGTAGAGCCAGTTTTTCATCTCCACCCATCTCTGCTGCCATCACTTTGGCTAATCTTGCTACTTCAAGTGTATGTGCTAAGGCATTTTGTCCATAACTAGCTCTGTATTTCATTCGACCTAATAAGCGTACAAGCTCCTCATGCATAGGGAAAAGCCCTAAGTCTATGAGAACATTTTCTCCATCTTCATAGGTTTTCTGTTCAAACTCAGCTTCTACTTTTTCATGCACCTCTTCAATACGTCCAGGGTGTATGCGTCCATCTTCAACCAAAATCTCCACTACTCTTGTGGCTATGGCTCTTCTGTAGAGGTTAAAACTACTTATAAGTATCACTCCAGGAGTCTCATCTACAATAATATCTACACCCAATATCATCTCAAGTGATTTGATATTTCTCCCCTCTTTCCCAATAATACGCCCTTTATGCTCATCACTAGGTAGATTAACAAGGTTGATAAGTCTTTCTCCTGCAAACTCACCTGCATAACGTGTTGTAGCTTGAGCTAAAATATAATTGGCTTTCTTCTCACCCTCTTCTTTTGCTAACTGCTCATGCTTTCGTACAATACCTGCTATTTCAGAACGACTCTGCTCTTCTACTTTTTCTAAAATATAACTTTTGGCTTCTTCTTTAGTTAAAGAGGCAATATTTTGCATTTTTTCTATGGTTTTGCTTATCTCCTCTTTTTTCTTCTCTTCTAGTTTATCTAAGTTTTTTTCTCTCTCCTCTATGCTTTGTTGCATAAAGTGTATATGTTCTTTCTCTTTCTCTAATGCTTTAGTATCTAAAATTAATGCACGATTTCTCTCATCTACTTCTGTTACACGTTGTTGAAAAAGTGACTCTTGTTCTAAACTTTTCTCTTTTATTTTAATATGTGATGACTTTAATAAAAATGCCGATTCACTCTCTATTGCCTTGGCTTTAGCTTTGGCTTCAAGCTCATAATGTGAAAATCTATTTTTTGTACTGTTTTTCAGCCATACGTAGCAAACACCTGCCCCAACTGCTGTTCCTGCCAAACTAGACAGACCTATTATCTCTACCATGATTTTTCCTTAATTACGGTACAACAACTATATCTGCTTTCACATCATAATCGTTTGTAACTATTACTTTACTGTAACACAACTCTCGTGCTACAAATACTATTTTATTTATATTTTTAATCTCTTTTTCAAAAAATCTATCGTACATACCCTTTCCAAACCCTACACGTCTAAGTGTAGCGTCTACTCCCACGATAGGTACAATAGCCATATCTATTTGTTTAGTTCTATATTGTGTTGAATATTTCGGTTCTTTTAATCCAAACTTTTTTTTCTCTAGTGGATACCTATATCTTACCACCCTAAAACTTTTACCTTCCATAAAAGGGACATAAAGCAAGCGTTTTTCCTTTCTCAGTTTACGTATGAGTGGATAGAGGTCAACTTCTAGTTTTAACGGTAAATAAAGCATAATCTTCTTTGCTTGATGCTTTACTATCAGTTGATACAAGTATGCCAATACCATTTTATCTTTTTTATAAATGGATTTTTCACTCATTTTCTTTAAACGTTGTAAAGAGTCTCTTCTAAAATGGTTTTTTATATCATCACGCTGTGGGGATTTCATTCTTTTTAATGCCTTTTAGGTATAATCTTATCTCTAATTATAGCTAAAAGGCAAAGACATCAAAGATATTAAATTTTTACACCTAACTCTTTTAAATTTTACTTTTATACTACTCTTTTTGACAGGTTGCAATAATAATGAAAACAGAGATGTACCAGTGGAGAATACAACACAAATACTCTCTATAGAAGAAGCACCTAAGGTAAAAAAGATTGAAACACATACTTTTACTTTGAGTGATAACAGTACAAAAAGCTACACAGTCACAACGATAAAACAAGATATTATTTTCCCCAATATAAAAGAGAAAATAGTACTAATAAATTTCTTATCCTCATCAGACAGCCCCGCTTTTGCTGAAGTTCCTTATCTTTCTATGTTACAAAAAGATTATAATCAAACACTTTTTGTTATGGGTATTTTGCTCAATGATAGCAACCAAAGTGATAGCATAAAACGACTAGAAGAGAAGAAACCCACATACTTTATCTCTCATAGTAAAGAGAATGGTGCATTTTTTTCACAAGTACTTAAAAACTTATATCTCTCATCAAACATAGCAACACCATTAAGTGTTCTTTATAAAGAGGGTAAATATATGAACCATTATCAAGGTGCCGTACCTCTTGAGATGTTACGTCATGAAGTTAAACAACTATTAAAAAAATAAAAAGGTTTAAAAATTATGTTCAATTTATTAAAAAGAGTCCTAGGTAAAACTAATAATGCCATTAAAGAGGTAGCACCTGTAAAGAAAAAAAATATCTCTAAAGAGGAGTTTGAAGATATCCTTCTTGAGTCAGATGTAAACTATGAACTCGTAGAGAGACTCTTAGAGGAGTTACCTAACAGCATTAGCCGTATTCAAGCCTTTAACTCCCTTATCTCTGTTTTTCAATACAAAGCAGACTGGAAAGAGAGCGATGCAAAGCCTTTTGTTGAGATGATTATAGGGGTAAATGGTGCAGGAAAGACGACAACTATCTCTAAGTTGGCTCACTATTATCAAAATCAAGGTAAAACTGTTATGCTAGGTGCAGGAGATACCTTTAGAGCTGCTGCTATAGAGCAGTTAACACGCTGGGCAGACAAGCTCGATATTCCTATCGTATCTACACAACAAGGACATGACCCCTCTGCTGTGGTTTATGACACTATTGACTCTGCAAGAGCTAAAAATATTGATCATGTTATTATCGATACCGCGGGAAGATTACACACACAAACCAACCTTAGTGAAGAGCTTAAAAAGATGATACGTATCTCAGGAAAAGCCCAAGAGGGTACGCCTCACCGTAAAATGCTTATACTTGATGGTACACAAGGTACATCATCTATTAACCAAGCCAAAGCATTTAATGAGATGATTGGTATTGATGGTATTATTATCACTAAACTTGATGGAACTGCTAAAGGTGGTTCTGTTTTGAGTATTGCAGATGAACTTAAAATGCCTATCTTCTTCATAGGAACAGGCGAACAGCCCAAAGACCTTATACGCTTTAAAGCCAATGAGTATATCAATACTATTTTAGATGAGATTTTTATCTAATCTTCTAAAGCAAAAATTTTTCTATAGAGAATCTCTAAATCAGTTTTTTCTCTATAGTCTATCATATCACCTATGACGATAGTGATTTCTCTTCTTTTGCTATTGTCATTGATTGCATCTTTTAGTACTGTAGCTGCGTTACCTTTAATATAGACAGGTAACATCGGTAGACGATTTTTTAAAGCTATGACTCTAAACCCCTCTTTAAATGAAGTTAAAGGAGCCTCTGTTTTATTTCTCGTTCCCTCAGGAAAGATAAAAATAGAATTTCCCTCTTTTACCCCTTTTTTTACATCAGAGAAAAAGCCACTCATCTGACTCTTCTCCCTATCAAGTAAAACAGACCCTGCATTACGTACAAAAAGCCCGAAGAAAAATGAGTTATAAAGCTCTTTTTTTGAAATCCATAAACCAAAGATATTTGTATCTTTTAGTGCTATTTCTATAATAGGTGGATCGATGATAGTTCTATGATTACTAATAAGTAGATACTGCCCATCTTTAGGAAGTTTATCTCTATTTTCAACTTTTACCTCTATGTTGAGTGCATCCATCTGGGCATTAGAGTAAGAAAGTCTTAACTTTTTTTTCTCAAGTGGATCTTTAATATTACGTAATCTAAATCCAAAGCTATTGGTCAAATATAATCCATAAATTGCTTGTTTAATCTGATTGATGTTCATAAAGTATCCTTATAAATAATAATGTGGAAGTATAGCAAAAAGCGTATAAGAGAAAAAAGATGACAATTTGACATATTTTTGCTCTCTGTAACTATTTAAACCTATAATAACACTATAAGAAATAAAGGCAAATATGATGGCAAAGAAAAAAACCCTATTTGAGTGTCAAGCGTGTGGATTTCAATCTCCAAGATGGATGGGAAAATGTACTTCATGTAATCAATGGGAGACCATAGTAGAGCTTACTACTGATCAAATTAAGTTTTTAAAAGAGACGGCATCAAGTAGCTCCTCAAGCTCGGGACTCTCAAAAGCAAAACCTATTACACAAATAGAAGAGGACAACGTGACACGTTTTACCTCAGGCAGTGTAGAGTTAGACTTAGTTTTAGGGGGAGGCGTGGTTCCTGGTTCACTTACACTCATAGGAGGAAGCCCAGGTATAGGTAAATCAACCCTACTCCTAAAAATAGCAGGAAACCTTGCAAAGACAAACAAAAAAGTACTCTATGTCTCTGGAGAAGAGTCCTCTGGGCAGATTAAGTTACGTGCAAATAGATTAGATGCAAACCACAGCAACCTTTACTTACTTCCTGAAATAAACCTAAGTGTTGTACTCTCTGAGATAGCCAACCATAATTTTGAGTTTATAGTGATTGACTCTATTCAAACACTCTACTCAGAAGAGACACCCTCAGCACCAGGTTCTGTTACCCAAGTAAGAACGATTACTTTTGAGCTTATGCGTATAGCAAAGAGTTTACATATTCCTATTTTCATTATCGGTCATATCACAAAAGATGGCTCTATTGCAGGTCCTAGAGTTCTTGAACATATGGTTGATGTAGTACTCTACTTTGAGGGAGATAGTAACTCCGAACTGAGACTGCTTAGAGGATTTAAAAATCGTTTTGGAGCTACCAATGAAGTCGGTATTTTTGAGATGAATGCTGAGGGACTCAATGATGCCAAAAGCATGGCAGGTAAGTTTTTCAATAAAGAGAAGTTACAGTCAGGTTCTGCACTAACTGTCATACTAGAGGGAAGCAGACCTATTATTATAGAGGTACAGGCATTAGTTTCAGAAGCTTATGGACACCCAAAACGTAGCTCTACAGGCTTTGACAACAACCGTTTAGGTATGCTCTTAGCTCTCTTAGAAAAGAAACTTGATTTACCTTTAGGAACGTATGATGTTTTTATCAACATTGCAGGAGGCATAAAGGTCAATGAACCCTCAGCAGACTTAGCAGTTATTGCTGCTATATTGAGTAGTTACAGAGACAGAAAGTTAAGTGCTGAGACACTCTTTTTAGGAGAGGTAAGTCTTACAGGAGAGATACGTGAAGTCTCAGGACTCACACAACGTCTTAAAGAGATGCAAACTCAAGGTTTTACTAAAGCTGTTGTTCCTACTAAACCCATAGAAAAAACAGATATTAAATGTTTTGTTGCAGATGAAGTAGCCAAAGTTGTAGAGTGGATGTAAGTGTTATAAAAACTATTGTATAATTGCACAAGCTTATAGGGAGTTTTTATGAAAAAAAAGATATTACTTATTGATGATGTAGCATTTACTATAGAGTTTGAAAAAGAGATTATGCAAGCTTTTTTTAAAGAGTTAAATGTTGATGTACACATAGATGTTGCAGCTACTGTTCTTGAAGCACTTGTCTACATAGAGAGTAGAGAGCCTTATGATGCGATGATTATAGATATGAACTTACCTGATGGTACTGGAGTAGAGATAGCAAAAGCTGCTTTAATGAAAAACAAAGAGACCCGTCTTTGTGCGTTAACTATCTACCCTAGTAAATATATAGATGAGGGTAGATTTTTCAATGTTTTTCAAGCAAAACCTATTGTCTTAGAAGAGTTTAAAGAAAATTTAATGTATCTATTACAACTCTCATAAATATTATATCTGCTGAATATAATCTTTTAAAACTTCATACTCTTGCATTAAAATAGATGTATTAAAATCTGTAATACTCTCTATTTTTTGACAAAGAGTAAAAATTTCACTAAGCATCAAGTTCCCTGCAATACCTTTAATAGCATGTGCTTCATCCATGATACTTTTTAGGTTTTTATCTCTAATGGCTATTTTCATTTTTTCTAATGAAGTTTCTGCATTTTTTTTAAACATATTAAGTATCATATCTACATCACTTCGTTCAAAACCAAGTTCTTTTGCCAATGTATCTCTATCTATCATTTATAACTACCTTAAGTAAAATATATAATTTTTAATAATTTAATTTTATTGTATCAAATTATACTTCTAAAGAAATAATTTCATCTACAAATTATTCTGCTAAAATATCTTATATCTATCCTAAAACAAATAAGGAAAATAATGAATCATGCGATAATTACCTCTCTTGAAGAAATTGATTCTCTTGATTTTATCCCAACACTTATTGTTGGTTTTTATCATTATGAAAATAAAAAAATATTTTTAGAACTATACAATACATTTCATAAACATTTTCCTCATGCAGATATTGTAGGATGTAGTGGTGAGAGTGTTATTTACCATACCACTCCTCATATTGATATAGATGGAACAAATCGTTGTACATTTGTATGTTTAGAGATGAAAAAAGGTGCTTACTCACTTCAGCTACTCTCATCAGGTGAGAAGCCTCATATTAATACAGATAAAAATTTACACTACTCTGCTATTGTATTGGAATCTTGTTATACAAATAATACAGAAAAAATTATCTCACTTTTAAATGAAGAGCCAAATATTAACCAATTCTTTGGCAGTATCTCTGGTCTTTCATCTTCAGATTTAAATCAAGGTACTATATTTTATAATGGGATATTTAGCTCAGATAAAACACTTTTTTGGTTCATAGATGAAAATCACTATTTTCTTAAAGGTTTATCTCAACATAATTTTAACCCTATAGGCTATTCTCTTGAAATCACCCATACTGAAGGCTATAAACTTTTAGAGATAGAAAATGAACCTGCTCTTGATATTATCGAAAAAATGATAGGAACAATCAATCATGAATCTTTAATATCTTTTGATCATCCATTTTTTATTACCACTAAAAGTAAGCAAAATGATGCAGAAAATATGACTCCTCTGTCTTCCATACTAAGTATAGATAGAGAAGAAAAAAGCATTACTTTATATAAAAAAGTAAAAAATGGAGATAAACTAAAACTAGCAATTCCTTTTTCAAGAAAAAAACAAGAGTCACAGTTGGAAAATTTTAGTCAATTTTATACAAAAGATAGCATAGCCTTTTTATTTGTCTGTATCTCATATAGAGGTCATTGGGGTAAGATGGAACCTATTTATCTTATGCATCTTGCAAAAAATCTTAATGTACCATTTATTGGATTTCACTCTTTAGGTGAAATAGGTTCATTAACTTCAAAAGCTACCTCTCTAATGCAAAATCAAACATTAACCCTTGCTGTACTCTCTGAAAGGTCACTATGAGAACAAAATTATGTATTGAAGATAAACAGATTATCATTAAAAGAATAAGACGTACTTTTAAAATAGATGATATAGAAGCAGAACAATTTTACAACGAGATGGAAGAGTCTCTGTTTAATAAAAATAAAAACTTCTTTTACAGTGTAAAATATAATATGCATTTTCAAAAAGATACCTATTTTTCAGAAAAAGTACTTCAATTTGCCATAACAACTTTTTCATTTTTACTTAAAAAAGAGATTTATCATTCAGAAGAAAAAAAGATTAAAAATTTCTTTCAAGAGTATTTAAAAATCATATTAGTAGAGCCTTCAACTTATGCAAAAGAGATAGAGAGAAGAAGAGATAATGTTCAGAATATACTACAACATGTAAGTGAACAGCTCAATCAATCGTTAGATGTACAGCAGCTAATGATAGCCAATATCTCTCATGAAATGCGTACATCACTCAATACTATATCAGGGTATATTGCCTTGATAGATGAAAAAAATACTTTAGATACTGAAAATAAAGGCTATCTTGAAAAAGCCAATCATGCTGCACATACACTAGAAAGTCTTGTATCAGATATCCTAGATGTCTCTAAGATAAATTCTGGACAAATGGAGATAAAAGAGGAATCATTTTGGTTAGATGAAATGATAGAAAAAGCCATAGATAATATTACATTTATTCTCAATAAAAAAAATCTTACTTTCAAAACAGATATAGAGTTCTTTTCACAAAAGATTATAGGTGATTATCAGCATATCATGGAAATCATTATTAACCTACTGAGTAATGCTATTAAATATACAGATATTGGTTTTGTACATCTTAAAGTTACAAACCTAGAAGAGACAGATAATACAATTAAAATACTTTTTGAAATAAAAGATAGTGGTATAGGTATGACACCCAAGCAGTTAAAAAAAATATTTAACCCCTTTAGTCGCTTTGAAAAAGAGCGACAAGGGGTAGGACTTGGCTTGCACATAGCATCTAAGCTTGCTTCTAAAATGGGTGGGGAGATAACCGTAGAGAGTACAGCAGACAAAGGTAGTACCTTTCGCTTTACTATTAAAGTAAAACAGGATAAACAAAATAATATAGATATGAGCAATTTCATACTCTGTTTTTTAAATAATACTAAAGAGACCAAGGTATCTCAACAGAAATTAGATTTTTTAAAACAATTTAATGCAAAAGTAACCTGTTTTAAAGATGAAAAAACCTTTATTAATTATCTTACTAGTTCAAAAAATGATACACCTCATATCATCTCTATACTTAGTTATCAAAATGCCTATGATCGCTTTAATGCTCTTATTCACTACCTAAAAACGCTTGATAAATTTAAAAAAAGTTATTTTATTGCAGAGGG
>Ga0256838_1000248_pt1 | contig 36726 bp, 30 predicted proteins | sample 4571419metaG_FD_185978 | JGI IMG/M metagenome (GOLD analysis project Ga0256838, IMG submission 185978) | Hydrothermal vent microbial communities from Guaymas Basin, Mexico - 4571-419 | ecosystem: Environmental > Aquatic > Marine > Hydrothermal vents | place: Mexico: Guaymas Basin | collected... | reverse complement strand
AGTGGGATGAAAGTTTTTTTAGGAGAAGAATCAAGAGTAAATAGAGAAGTAACATCAAATATTATTCAAAAAAACTTATCTGCAAAGTATCCTGATTATACAGATTCTGATTCTAAAAAAGATGGTGAAGATAAAAATATAACTCCAGACGATACTATTAGAGATTTAATGGGTGATTCTGATAATGATATAGATGAAGATAATTTAAAACATCATTTTTATTTAAGAGGTATAAAAAGTGATGGAAGCACTTTTAATAAACATATAAAAATGAAAGATGACCAAAGTATTCAAAATTTATTAGATGAGATTGGTAAAGCTTATGGAAATACACCAGATGTTGATTTGGTAAATGTTACAATGAACTCTCAAGGGCAGATACTAGTAGAAGATAAATTTGATGGTTCTTCTAAATTAGAATTCAATATGGTTGGTGCAACAGACTTTGATCAAGATGACGGAAATGATGATGCAGATATTTTTGATGCAGAATATGGAGCAGATGCTGGAAAAATAACAAATCTTGATGATGGTGAAACAGATTTTGATAAAATTATAGCAGGAACAAGCAATGCTAATAATTCAAACTTATATGTAAAAGAGTTTGTTGTCTCACCTTATGCTTCTAGTGATGCAAATCAAAAATTGGATGCACTTAATTATGATAATACTTATTTTACAAAAGATGGATCAAAATTAACTTCAAATGTAACTCAGGTTTTAAAAAATGATAATTCATTTATATCTTCATCAACAAAATTATCTGAAGTAGCTGACTTATCGCAAGGAACAGATAAAACACTTGATGGAACATCTTTTAGACTAGTAGGTAATAATATAGCAGGAAATACTTATGATGTTCAAATAGATTTAAAAAGCTCCGACAATGGTGGTTCTACCTTTTCTTTAGATACAGATGGAGATGGTAATTATGATGATGGAACATATACTATATATAATATGAATGATCCAAGAGCTGCCGTTGATGCAGATGAGATGACTTATCAACAACTTATGGATGTTATAAATATGAATATAACAAATAATCTACCAGCTACAGATACAGCAGATGATTATGATCAAGCTATTAAAGATTCTAAATATGTTGGGGGAACAAATATAACTTATGATGGTAAACTTGAATTTGAAGATAGAATAAATTCTGATACAAAAGCTTCTTTAGCATTATATGATGTCAATAGTGGAGATTTTTCAAAAGATGCTTCTGTTATGACATTTAATTCAAATGACGGTATAACAGTACGGGATGCCAAAACAGATTTTTTTAAAACAATAGATGATGCTATAAAAGCTGTTGAAGCACATAAACTATATCCAGATGGAAAAAAGGGTGAATCAAGAAATGTTGGTATTCAAAATGCTATAGAGATGATTACAAATCTTGAAGATCATATAAATGATGTTCATACAACTGTTGGAGCAAATTCTAAAATTTTGGAAACATCTTTAGAAAGAACTGAAACATTAGAACTTAGTACTATGACTCTTCGTTCTTCTGTTATAGATACTGATTTGGCAGAAGCATCACTGACATTAAATAAGTTAAATCTAAATTATGAAGCTATGTTATCAACGGTTGGTAAAGTTTCTAAACTAAGTTTAGTAAATTATTTATAAAATATTACAAAATGCCATAAAAATCATAGTTTTGATTTTTATTTGGTTATACTTCATAATTACAATTTGAAAGGTTTTTAGTTTGAAAGATACTATATTTATCATAGTTTTTGGGATTTTAATATATCTAGGTTTTGCTACAGTTTTTGGTGAGAGTCAGATTATTGGTAGTTATGGTGCTATATTTGCAAAATATAATAATAAATACTTTGGGTATCTTTCATATATAAATTTATTTTTACTTTTAGTTCCATTATACTTTTTATATAAGAACCTTACATTTACTTTCAGAAGAGCTGAACTTGTTATAGCTTCATTGTTAATGACATTTTCTATATTATTGGCACAATCTTTAATTATAACTAATGAATTTAAAGGTGAATTAGCTGGTATATTTGTTAATTATTTATCTCCATTTGTCGGGATTTTTGGCTTATGGATATTTTGGGCAATTATAACATCGATATCTGCTTTAATTATTATAGATAAAAGTACTACAGATATTATAAATATTATTAAAAATAAGTTTATAAACAAACAAAAAGATATAGCTGAAAAAGATATTGAGATTGAAGAAGAACCTCAAAGAGAGGAAAAAATTGTTGATGATAATGTAGAACTAACAGAAGAAGATGAACCTGAAGTAAAAATTATAAGAAAAAAACATTCAAAATCTAAAAATATAGAAACAGAAACTATAAATGAAATGGATTTTGAAGAAGATGACATAGATAAACCTGCTTATCTTAGAAAAAAAGATTCTAAAAAATTAGTAGAAAAATTAGAAGAAGATTTTAAAGAGGAAGAGAAAGAAAATGAAATCATTGATGAAAAACCTATTGAAAAGGTAGTTAAAGAAACAACAATTAAAAAAGAGAAACAAAAAGATGAACAAAAAACAGTTCTTAAAGTAAAAGAGTTAGAAGAAAATACAAAGTTATTAGAAAATATAGAAAAAGGAAAAGTTGAAAAACCTATAAACTTTAAATTGCCATCAATAGAATTTTTGCAAAAGCCAACTGTAAAAGAAAAATCAGTTGATGAGAGTGAGTTAGATGAAAAAATAGAGTATCTTATAGATAAGTTGGCTCATTTCAAAATAGATGGTGATGTAGTTCGTACTTATGCTGGACCAGTTGTTTCAACTTTTGAGTTTAAACCAGCTGCAAATGTAAAAGTAAGTAAAATTTTAAATCTTCAAGATGATTTGGCTATGGCACTTTCAGCAGAGACTATTCGTATCCAAGCTCCAATCCCTGGTAAAGATGTAGTTGGTATTGAGATACCAAATGATGAAGTTGAAACTATATATCTAAGAGAGTTACTTGATTCAAAACTTTTCAAAGAAGCATCTTCTCCGCTTACTATGGCTTTAGGAAAAGATATAGTTGGAAAACCATTTATAACAGACTTAAAAAAATTACCACACCTACTTATAGCAGGAACAACAGGTAGTGGTAAAAGTGTTGGTATAAATGCTATGATACTTTCACTTTTATATAAAAACTCGCCAGACCAACTTAGACTTCTTATGATAGACCCTAAGATGCTAGAGTTTTCTATATATAACGATATCCCACATCTACTTACTCCAGTTATCACAAAACCAAAACAAGCCATAGTTGCACTTAACAATATGGTAAATGAGATGGAAAGACGATATGAACTTATGGCAGAAAGTAGAACTAAAAATATAGAAAACTATAATGCAAAAGTTAAAAAAGAGGGTGGGGAGAATTTTCCTTATATAGTAGTTATCATAGATGAACTATCAGACCTTATGATGACAAGTGGGAAAGATGTTGAGATATCTATAGCAAGACTTGCTCAAAAATCTCGTGCTTGTGGTATCCACCTTATTGTAGCTACTCAAAGACCTAGTGTTGATGTTGTAACTGGACTTATAAAAGCTAACCTACCATCTCGTGTTTCATATAGAGTAGGGCAAAAGATAGATTCTAAAATCATACTTGATCAGATGGGTGCAGAGTCTCTTTTAGGTCGTGGGGATATGCTTTTTACTCCTCCTGGTGCGACAGGATTAGTGAGACTTCATGCTCCATGGGCAACGGAAGAGGAGATAGATGATATAGTTGATTTCATAAAATCTCAAAGAGAACCAAACTATGATAAAAGTTTTTTAGTTGAAGAAAGTGAAGCTACATCTTCAAATAAAATGGAAAATGAAGAGTTAGATGAGTTGTATGAACAAGCTAAACAAGTGATTTTAAACGATAAAAAAACATCAATATCTTACTTGCAAAGAAAACTTCAAATCGGCTATAATCGTTCAGCTAGAGTTATAGAGCAGTTAGAACATCAAGGGGTATTATCTGCTCCAAATGCTAAAGGGATTAGAGAAATACTTTAACTATGTTACAAATATATACATATAGTATAAAAAATAAAATTATACTGTATATATAAGTAACACTACTGAAAATGATTACAAATCTTTAGATATAATCTTGCTAAATTTTAAATACAGGATTAAATATATGGCATTAGTAGAAGAATACAAAGCTCATACTCAAGAGAGAGCTAAACTTGGTGTTCCACCACTACCACTTACTGCAAGTCAAGTTGCAGAACTTGTTGAATTACTTAAAGCAGATAAAGTTGAAAATGAGGAGTATTTACTAGATTTATTAAAAAATCATATTCCAGCTGGTGTTGATGATGCAGCTTATGTAAAAGCAGCTTTTTTAAATGCTATCGTTCATGAAGATGCACATTCCCATGTTATAGATAGAATAGAAGCAGTAAAATTACTAGGTGCAATGCTTGGTGGTTTTAATGTTGGTCCATTAATCGATGGTTTAAGAAACAATAATGTAGCTATCGCTCAAGAATCAGCAGACCAACTTAAAAATACTATCTTAGTTTATGGTGATTTTGAAGTTGTAAAAGAGCTTATGGAACACGGAAACCCTTTTGCTAAGCAAGTTATAGAATCTTGGGCAAATGGTGAATGGTTTACAAACAAACCAGAACTTGAAAAAGAGATAACTTTAACAGTTTACAAAATTCCAGGTGAAACAAATACAGATGATTTAAGTCCTGCTGGTGAAGCATTTACTCGTGCAGATATCCCTCTACATGCAAACTCAATGTTAGTAAATAGAATGGATAATCCACTAGATACTATGAAAAAGTTAAAAGAAAAGGGTCATCCACTTGCTTATGTTGGTGATGTTGTAGGTACTGGTTCATCAAGAAAATCAGGTATCAACTCTGTTCAATGGCATATGGGTAGAGATATTCCAGGTGTTCCAAACAAAAGAACTGGTGGGGTAGTTATAGGTTCTATCATCGCTCCAATCTTCTTTAACACTGCTGAAGATAGTGGTTGTTTACCTATCGAAGCACCTGTTGATGCACTTGAAACTGGTGATGTTATTACAGTTAAGCCTTTTGACGGTGAAATTATAAAAAATGGGGAAGTTGTTTCTACATTTGAATTAGCTCCAAATACACTTCCAGATGAGATGAGAGCAGGGGGTCGTATCCCACTTATCATAGGTAAAGGTCTAACTGCAAAAGCTAGAGAAGCATTAAATCTTGAGCCAAGTAAATTATTTATGACACCTTCTCAACCTGAAGATGATGGTAAAGGTTATACTCTTGCTCAAAAAATGGTTGGTAAAGCTTGTGGTATAGAGGGTGTTAAACCAGGTGTTTACTGTGAACCTATTGCTACAACTGTTGGTTCTCAAGATACAACAGGTCCAATGACAAGAGACGAGATAAAAGAACTTGCAGCTCTAAGTTTTGGTGCAGATATGACTATGCAATCATTTTGTCATACAGCTGCTTATCCTAAACCAGCTGATATTGAGTTGCAACATACACTACCAGAGTTCTGGACAAGCAGAAAAGGTTTCATCCTTCGCCCAGGTGATGGTGTAATTCATAGTTGGTTGAACAGACTTTGTCTTCCAGATACTGTTGGTACAGGTGGAGATAGCCATACTCGTTTCCCTATTGGTATATCTTTTCCTGCTGGTTCTGGTCTTGTTGCATTTGCAGCTGTTACTGGTATGATGCCACTTACTATGCCAGAATCTGTACTTGTAAGATTTAAAGGTAAGATGCAACCAGGTATCACTCTAAGAGATATGGTAAATGCTATCCCTCATCAAGCTATCAAAGATGGTCTTTTAACAGTTGAAAAAGCTGGTAAGAAAAATATCTTCGCTGGTCGTGTTTTAGAGATAGAAGGATTAGAAGATCTTAAATGTGAACAAGCATTTGAGTTAAGTGATGCTTCAGCTGAAAGAAGTGCTGCTGCTTGTACAGTTAAACTTAACAAAGAGCCTATCATTGAATACCTAGAGTCTAATATAGTTCTTATAGAAGAGTTAATAGCTCAAGGTTATGAAGACAAAGCAACACTTCAAAGAAGAGCTGACAAAATGAGAGCTTGGATAGCTAATCCTGAACTACTTGAAGCTGATAAAGATGCACAATATGCAGCAATTATTGAAATAGATATGGATAAAATTACAGAGCCAATTTTAGCTTGTCCAAATGATCCAGATGATGTTAAAACATTGAGTGAGATTCATGAAGCTGGTCTTAAAACTGATATAGATGAAGTATTTATCGGTTCTTGTATGACAAATATTGGTCTATTCCGTGCTGCTGGTGAGATTTTAAGAGGTGAGGGCGCAGTTGCTAATAAACTTTGGATATGTCCTCCAACTAAGATGGATGAAAAAACTCTTGTAGAAGAGGGTTATTATTCTGTATTTGGTTCAGCTGGAGCTAGAACTGAAATCCCTGGATGTTCTTTATGTATGGGTAATCAAGCATCAGTTGCTACTAATGCTTATGTTTTCTCAACTTCAACTAGAAACTTTGATAACCGTTTAGGTAAAGGTTCTCAAGTTTATTTAGGTTCTGCAGAATTAGCTGCTGTTGTAGCACTAAAAGGTAAATTACCAACTGCTGAAGAATACTTAGAAATCGTATCTGGAAAAATCAAACCAGAGATGACTGATGAGATATACAGATATCTAAACTTTAATAAAGTTACAAAAGAACAATTAGAAGCTATGGTTAAGTAGTGATTGTTAATATAATGGGAGAGCTTATAAAACTCCCATTATTTGTGGTGTTTTATAGATTGGTTAACATAATGTAAATTCTCTTGAAATTGAATATATAATCATACGACTCTCTTTTGTTGTTTTTGTTTGTTACTGTTATCTTATTATTAACCGTTTTTGTGTATAATATCGAAAATTATATATTTAAGGATGAAAATTATGGGAAATGTTGATTTAGTACAATTAACGGAACAAACAAAAAAACTTACAGCTATGATTGTAGAAGATGAAAAAGTTACAAATGAACTTTTAAATTCTACTTTTAAAAACTTTTTTTCAGATGTAAAATCTGTATTTAATGGTGAAGAAGCTCTTAAAGCTTATAAAAAAAATGCTCCTGATGTTATTTTTGTTGATATCATTATGTCTGGAATGGATGGTATAGAGTTATCGCGTAAGATTCGTGAAATCAATCCTGCTCAGATTATTATTGTTATCTCTGCTAGTAATGATATAGAAAAAATCTCAGAATCAATAGAAGTTGGTGTAAATAGTTTTATACAAAAACCAATAGATACTAAAAAAATTGTAGAACTTCTTTCAAATATTGTTGGTATGATAAACAAAAAGAAGAAAATAGAAACTAAAACTTTCTCTATATCTTTACCATTAGATCTATACGAAGTTGTAAATGATAATGCAAAAGCTGAAAGTATCTCTAAAAATGCAATTATCATAAGAGCTCTTCGTAACTTTTATAACTCATAAAAGATGGGGTGACTCCCCTCTTTTAGATATTTATATAAAATTCTATATGTTTAAGTATTTTCTAAGATATTTTTCTATATAATTCCTTCATCAGTAACCAAGAGAGTTATTAGATGCTTCAGATTTTTAAGTGGCCCCGTCGTCTAGCGGTTAGGATCCATGGTTTTCATCCATGTTACAGGAGTTCGATTCTCCTCGGGGTCACCAACTTTTACAAAAACTTTTTCAAACTAAACTTTTTATTAGCAAATATTAGATAAAATCATAAAAAATTATTTTATAGGATTTTTAATGTTAAGATTTGCACCTAGTCCAACTGGTGATATGCATATTGGTAACCTTCGTGTTGCCCTATTTAATTATATCGTTTCACAACAAAAAAAAGAAGATTTAATCGTTAGGATTGAAGATACAGACAAAGAAAGAAATATTGAGGGAAAAGATCAAGAGATTTTGGATATATTGGGTTTATTTGATATTAAATACTCACAAGTTATACACCAAAGTCAAAATTTTAGATTTCATTCAGCTATGGCTTTACAACTTGTTCATGAAAAAAAAGCTTTTGCTTGCTTTTGTTCACCTGAATGGTTAGAGAAAAAAAGAGAAGAAGCTAAAGAAGCTAAAAAACCTTATAGATATGATGATGCTTGTGCTGAGCTACCCCATGAGCTTGTTATTGATAATATGAACCCTTTTACCATAAGGATTAAAAGACCAACTGAAAATATAACTATAAAAGATTATATAAAAGGTGAAGTTACTTTTAAACCTGAAGATGTTGACAGTTTTATAATTATGAGACAAGACAAAACTCCAACATATAACTTTGCTTGTGCAGTTGATGATATGCTTAGTGATATCTCTATCGTTATTCGTGGTGAAGACCATATGAGTAACACTCCAAAACAAGACCATATAAGAACATCACTAAACTATGATAAAAAGATAGAGTATGCTCACCTACCTATCATACTAAATGATGATGGTAAGAAGATGAGTAAAAGAGATGATGCTTCTAGTGTAAAATGGCTTTTAGAAGAGGGGTATCTTCCATCTGCAATAGCAAACTATCTTATCCTTATAGGAAATAAAACACCAAAAGAGATATTTACACTTCAAGAAGCTATAGAATGGTTTGATTTATCTGCTATATCAAAAAGCCCTGCCCGTTTTGATATAAATATGCTAAAACATATAAACAAAAAACATCTTAAAAATCTTGATGCAAAAGAGTTATCTCGATATGTTGGATTTGCTGATGCTGAGATAGGTGAACTAGCTCGTATTTATCTTGAAGAAGCAGGAACTACAAAAGAGTTAAAATCAAAAATAGCACCTATTTTTGCCAAAAAAGAGATACCTGAAGAGTTTGCAGAATCAGCGAAAATTATGGCTGAGACTATAAAAAATGCACCCTACTTTGAAGAGTATGATGACTTTAAAAACTACATTATGAAAGAATCAGGCTTAAAAGGTAAAAACTTTTTTAAACCACTTCGTTATCTTTTAACAGGTGCTGGGCATGGTCCTGATGTTGCTGAGATATACAAATATCTTAAAAATTATATAGGAGCGATTATAAAATGAGTGTATTAATAGATATATTTCAAGGTGTTGGTTCTATATTTATAAGTCTTATAAATGTTTATATTTGGGTTATTATCATTGCTTCCCTTTTAACTTTTGTAAATCCAGATCCATATAATCCAATAGTGCAATTTTTATATAGAGTAACAAATCCTGCTTATGATTTGGTAAGAAGATATATACCTACAAATATTGGAGGTTTGGATTTAGCTCCATTGGTTATTATCATATCTCTTCAAATTTTAATAGTTGTATTAACATCATTACTATATGCTTTATAGATATATTTTTATATTAAGTATTTTTCTTTTATCTGCTAATTCTATGTCTTTTAGAAAAGCAGATAAAGGGGATATTACATTAAAATATATAAGTTCAAAACCTGAAGGCAGAGCTAAAAACTTTCTTATTTGGCAATATTTACAAAAAGACATAACACCAACACAAGCAGATAAAGCTTACAAACAAGTGCTTGGAAACAACAGTAAAATATATAACTTATATGTAAAAAAAACAAAAAGAAAAGATATACTATATAAACAAAAATGCAAAAGAAGAGATGATTTACTAGATATAAAAGATTACAAATGTTTTAAAGAAGCTTATACTATATCTAAAGCCTTAAAATTTAATAAGCAAGATAGAAAAAAAATAGTTAAAAAATTAAAAAAGAAAAAATCAAAAGAGATATTAAAACTTTTTAATGAACCCTACTCTTTAAATAGTTATAAAAAATACTCAGCAGATGCAGTTTTAAGTTTTTTTAATAGAAGTTGGTCTTTTCGTAGAAAAAATTTAAACATAGAATTAGATAAAGAGCTATTAGATAAACTATCTACATCATGGAGAATTTCAAAGTTTGTAAAAAATATTGTAAATGATGATAAAGTTGATAAACTTCAGAAATCTTTATTGAAATTAAAAGGTGATAAATTAAATTCACAAACAAACTTTTTTTTAGCACTTAACCATATTAAGCATCATCAAGAAAAGAGATCACTAAAGTTTTTTGAACTTTCATATAAAAAAGCAAAACATACAATAAATAAAGATAAAAATCTGTTTTGGCTTTATAAAGTTACAAATAAACAAAAATATCTTAATAAACTTCTTTCATCTAAAGATATAAATATATACACTCTTTATGCAAATGAGTTAGTTGGTAAAATACCGACTAACTATTTTACAAAAGTCAGTACAGGTTTTTTTAACTCTTCAAAAACTATATATGACCCTTTTGTTTGGGAAGCTATAAGAAAACAGATTAAAAAGACACCTAAAGATAAACTTTTTAAACTAGCAAATGAATATTCTCAAGACAATATGATACCTATAAAAACTCTTATACTTGAAAAAGCATATAAATATAAAGTGCATGGATATATTATGCCTTATAATAAATATCTTAAAAATTTATCTTTAGATGATAAAGCTCTTGTATATGCTCTAATGAGACAAGAAAGTAATTTTATCCCATCTGCCTTATCTCGTTCTTTTGCTTTAGGATTGATGCAACTTATGCCTTTTTTAGTAGATGCATTGGAAAAGCAGCATAAAGAAGATATAAACTATAATGATATGTTTATACCTAAAAACAATATAAAATATGCACTCAAACATATAAAATGGATGCAAAAATCACTATATCATCCGTTATTTGTGGCTTATGCTTATAATGGTGGTATGGGATTTTTAAAAAAACATCTATTATCTAACAATAGATTTAATGATGGTAAATACGAACCATTTTTAAGTTTAGAACTGATGGCAAATACTCAATCAAGAGAATATGGTAAAAAAGTTTTAGCAAACTATGTTATGTATAAAAAGATACTTGGAGAAAAAATTTCTATAATTAATCTTTTTGATAACTTAACAAGTCCGAAACATACGGATAATTTTCGAGTAAAAGATTTATAGTTTTTTTATCTTGTTTTTTAAATGCTACTAAGTAGTAGCTATTCCAACTATTTTTAGTTTTTATTAAACTTGTAAATCTATTGTTTGAATTTAACTTTTTTATCTTAATTGGTAATTGTCCATTAAGTTTTAATTTTATATTTCCTGAATCTGTTTTACTATAATAGTAAACAAAGAAATACTCATTATTATTAAATAATTTAGGATATATCTGATTTAAATATATAGCTGACACTATACCATCTATATTTTTTTGTGATTTAATTTTAGAACTTTGTAAAGAATTTATACTTAATTCCTGCTTTTCATTAAGTTTAAAATTATCAAAAGCATTATTTCTTGCACATCCTGTTAATGTAATTATAGCTGTTAGTATGATTATAGTATATTTCATAGGAGAATTATATCAAATTAAACAACTTTTTAATCACTATTTTGTATAATCCAATTAATTTACAACTTAAAAGATTATATATATGAACAAGAGATTAGCCATAGCCTTTACAGGACCATCAAACAGTGGAAAAACAACACTAATTCTAAAAATAGCAAAAATACTTATAGATGAATATTCAAAAAAAGTAGCTATTATAAAACATGATCCAAGTGATAAAGCTAAATTTGATGTTGAAGGTAAAGATAGTTTCAGATTTAGTCAAACTGGAGCAGAAGTGATAGTAACCTCCCCTACTCGAACAACTTATTTCTCTCAGGAAAATAAGGATTTAGATGAAATGATTAGGGTATTTGGTAAATTTGATATTTTGTTAGTTGAAGGATTGAAAAATTTACCCTTACCTAGAATAGGTGTATTTAGAAATTCTTTAGAAGATGATTATTTTACATACATGGACGCTTTAGCGATAGATGAAAGTATAAAAACTGATGAATATCAAATACCAAAAAATATAGATATTTTAGATTTAAATAATCCAGATTCAATCATATCTTGGATACTAAAAAATGCAAAGGAAGTATAAAAAATGGACGCAATATTTGAAGCTATTCAAAAAACAGCAAAGAGAATTAAAACAGCAATAGATATAAAAGATATAGGTTATTCACAGCAAGAAAACTCTTCTGGAGAAACACAACTTCAACTAGATATTAAATGTGATATGATTATAGAAGAAGAATTTTCAAAAATTTCATCTATCCATACTATAGCAAGTGAAGAGAAAGAAAAAGAGATGCTTTTGCATAAAGATGGAAAGTATTTTATAGCTTATGACCCACTTGATGGTTCATCTTTAGTTGATGTAAATCTTAGTGTTGGTTCTATATTTGGTATATATGAAAATAGTTTTGGTGCAAAAAATATGGTTGCTTCTTGTTATGTTGTATTTGGACCTAGAGTTGAGATGGTTTTTGCACACAATAAAGTAAAAATGTATCTATTGCAAAATGATGAATTTGAATTTGTAAAAGAGGTAAGATTAAATGAAAAAGGTAAATTAAATGCACCAGGTGGAACTCAGCAAAATTGGAAACCTTATCATAAAGAGATGGTAGATAGTTTATTTGCTGAAGGTTATCGTCTTAGATATTCAGGTGGAATGGTTCCTGATTTGCATCAAATCTTATTAAAAGGTGGTGGACTTTTTAGTTACCCTGCTACAAGTGATAAGCCAGATGGAAAATTAAGAAAGCTTTTTGAAGTTTTCCCTTTTGCATTTGTTTATAAAAAAGCTGGTGGGGAAGCTATTGATGGTAAAAATGATTTAATGGAACTTGAACATAATCATATACATGACACTTCGCCTTGTTTTTTTGGTTCAAAATATGAAATAGATAAAGTAAAAGAAGTTTATGGAAGAAACTAGAGCAAAAGATCAGTTTGAATTGCATCTTGATGATATGATTTTAAAAATAAAAAGTTGTCAAGATGCTAAACAGGTTAAAAGTTGTAGTGATTGCGAAGAGTATCTAAAATGTTCTTTAAGAGATGATTATGTCAAAGCTGTTTATAACTCTATGTCAAAAGGTGATGCTGGTGGATTTGAATTTTAAACAGATAAAAAAAAGTTTTATGTTATGAGATTGACATTATCAGAAAAAGAGTTTCACTTATTGATAACAACTTTAGAAATATACTCTGAAAATGATTTAATCTCTATGCTTTTGGAGAAAAAAGAGAAGTATCAAAAAACCATCACTCCGTTAAAACGTAATGCAACAAAAAAAGCTATAAGAACTAAAGAAAAAATGGCAAAAGAAAAATTAAATGCTACTGTTAATCTTATGCGTTTGATGAATGAAAAAATAAATGTCAACTCAGTTGCAAAAGAAAGTGGTTTAGCATACAATACAGTTAAAAAATATAAAAAATTATTTCAAATAGATTAAGGATAAAAAATTAAACTAAGAGTCTATTATGAAGATACAGATACTGGTGGTATAGTTTATCATTCAAATTACTTAAATTTTTGTGAAAGAGCTAGGAGTGAGTTATTTTTTAAAAATAAAATAAGCCCTATTTTAAAAAATGGTCATTTTGTAGCACGAAAGATAGAAGCTGATTATTTTTCTAGTGCAAAATTAGGAGATGAACTTTTTATAGAAACTAAACTTTTAGATATGAAAAATGTTTCTTTTAGATTGTTGCAAACTATATATTTAAATGATAAAAAAATATTTGAACTAACAATAACCCTAGTCTATATAACCTTTAAAGGAAAGCCACAAAGGCTAGATGAAGAGGTCAAAAAGATTATTTTATCTTTATTCAAGAAATAATAATCTACTTTTTTTCTCATCTTTTTTTGGCTTATTGTAATGTATAAATCTAGAATAAGATGGTTTTAAAAGTTCTATATTATATTTCATCTGATTATTTTGCATATCTACTTTGTACTCTCTTGCTTCAGAAGTTATAAGAGAATAAAAATAATCAACACCAACTGTTGTTGTATAATTAATCCAATCATAAACTATATCATTATCAAGCAAGGCATTAGTTTCTATAAGCATATTATTTTGCTCTGTTATAGAATTTGCTATTATCATATTTTTTCTATCTACATATTGTGTCATAGATAATAAAATTGGATCATAGTTAATTTGTGTTGACAAAATATTTGTTATCTCTGTAGTATTTGTATCATAAAGTGTTAATTGTGACATAATCATACCAGTTTTCACTATGGGGGTATTTATGAAACAAGATGATGCATTTAACTCTTCATTATCTTTTAGATATTTTTCAAGATTTGTTATTCTTTTTGGTATAGAAAATTTTATAACTGTTTTATTTTCATCTAAAACTTTAATAGATTGATTCCCATCAAGTATATTTTTATATTTAAAACTATTTTCTTCATAAGAAGCCAATTTTTTACCAATAGATGATTGATCATAAAATATTACCAATGGAGATACAGCTTCTTCTAGTAAAATATCACTCTGAGCTTGATAATCTATTGCACCAAAATATAAATTTTCAGAAGTTGTATTTATATCTCTTTTATTTATAGTTGGGAAGTAAATATTTATATTTGGATTTATGAGAGCTGTATTGTAAGCACCTTTTTGTGTAAATGGAGCAATAACATAGGAAAAACCGTCTGCTTTTATATTTTTTATAGCTTTATCTATCTCTTCTAAAGTCTCATCTTTGATTTTATAACTTTTAAGTTTAAAAGAATTGTTTTTAGTTATAAGATATGCCATAACAGCATTAGTTGTTGAAGCAGCATACTTACCTATTTTGTTATATGGTAAAAGTAAAGCTATTTTTATTTTAGCATTAAATAAATTTGCTCCAAGATTTAATATAGAAACATTCATCATACGAACATCATCAAGCTTTGTATTTTTAAGTTTTTTATCAGCATGAGATAAAAAAGAAAAAATCATATCTTTATCTAAATAATTTTCCAAACATTTATCATCACAAGGATAAGGATCAAGATCTTGTATATAAACTTTTGGTAACTGAATATTTGATATTAGATAACTTTGCGAAAAAGTAAGTGAAGGTAAAACTAATAATGATAAAAGTATTTTTTTCATATATATCTCTTTATTGTATTTAGATCATTTAATGTTATTTTTTTTAGTTCTGGATTTCTAAGTAAATAATTAGGATGGTATATAGGTACTAACTTATAACTTTTAAAATCACAAACTACACCCCTAATATTTTCAAAACTATCTAACTCGCCAGTTAGATTTTCATAAGCTTCTCTTCCTAAGGTTATTATAACCTTAGGTTTTATCAAGTCTATTTGTGCCAACAAATACCCCTTACAAGAATTACACTCTGAAAAAGATGGAGTATTTGAACCTAATGGTTTACATTTTACAATATGCGTAAAATATACATCATTTATATCTAAACCTAAAACATTTTGACATATTTTTTTTAATATTTCACCACTTCTTGCAGTATAATAGCTATTTTGCTCATCTTCTAATTGAGATACAACAAAATCTACTATCATAACATCAGCATTTTCATTCCCTATTCCTACCATACTTTGTGTTCTTGATTTACTTAAATCACATAGATGGCAAGAGGATATGTCATCTCGTAATTTTTGCATACTTGTTGGCATCATATGTAGATTTGTTTCATTTATAGAAAACATATCCACATACTTAAAACCAACAGATTTTAGTCTGTATAAATTTTGAAGAAATATAAGGTTTTGATATGACATATAATCTATTAATAGTAAAAAAAACTATTAAAAATGTCCTTGTGTATCAGCATCACTAAAATGTTCCCACTTAAGTTTTGCACCACCAAGTATATGAAAATGCAAGTGTTTTACCTCTTGACCACCATTTTCACCTATATTTGTAATCACTCTATATCCACTTTTTTCTATCTTACACTCTTTTGCAACATCTTGTATAAAAGATGTCATCTTACCCATAAGTTCACCTGAAAGTTCATTGAAACTATCTACATGAACTTTTGGAATTGCTAGTATATGAACTGGAGCTTTTGGATTTATATCGTGAAATGCTATAAAATCATCATTTTCTAAGATGATATTTGATGGTATCTCTTTATTTACTATTTTACAAAATAAGCACATTTTTTCTACCTTTTTTAAAGATTATATCATAGACTTTATAAAAGTTTCCATCTCATCAACTATCTCTTGTATAGTCCCCTCACCCGAGATAACTTTTAACATATCTTTTGATTTATAAAAATCTTGTATCTCTGTTAGTGGCTCAAGATAAACTTTCATACGATTGTTAAAAACTTCAACATTATCATCTTCACCACGAGAACGACCAAGAACTCTATCCCTTGCTGTATCTTCACTTACTTCAACTTCTATAACTTTTTCTAGTTTGATGCTGTTATCATTTGATAAGAACTCTTCAAGAGTATTCATCTGCTCTAAACTTCTAGGGTAACCATCTAGTATGATTATATCTGTTGGAGCAGATTTTATAGCATTTGTTATAGTTTTTATAGCTATCTCTATGGGAACGATAAGCCCTTTTGATATAAAACTATCTATCTCTTTACCTATATCACTACCACTTGATACCTCTGCACGAAGCATATCACCAGTTGAATAGTGAGTTATATCATCATTTTTCTCAGCTATAAGTTCGGCATCTGTAGTCTTACCAGAGCCAGGAGCTCCGATAATAAGAAATAACTTTTTCATAACTATTTTGCACTCTCTCTAAGACGGATATGTAAGTCTCTTAGTTGTGTATTATCAACTGCACTTGGTGCTTGAGTAAGTACACAAGATGCTTTTTGAGTTTTAGGGAATGCTATAACATCACGAATACTTGCAGTTTTAGAGATAAGCATCATAAGTCTGTCAAATCCTAAAGCAAAACCACCATGTGGAGGAGCACCAAACTTAAGAGCATCTAGTAAGAAACCAAATTTCTCTTGTGCTTCTTCCTCATCGATACCTAGAAGTTTAAATACCTCCTCTTGAACTTCCTCTTTATGGATACGGATAGACCCACCACCTAGTTCAGTACCATTTAGAACTATATCATAAGCGATAGATTCTATCTCTTCAACATCCTCTTTATCAGTATCTTTTGGCATAGTAAATGGATGGTGAAGTGCTTTAACACGACCATCTTCAACCTCAAACATAGGGAAATCAACAACCCATACAAACTCGTATTTATCAGAATCAACTAGATTCATCTTTTCATGTTCTGCGATAAAGTTTCTAAATCTTCCCATATAATCCCATACAGTCTTTTTATCCCCTGCTCCAAAGAAAACAACATCGCCAACTTCAAGCTTAGTTCTCTCGATGATAAGTGCTATATCTTCTTCACTAAAGAACTTAGTAAGTGGACCTTTTAGACCATCTTCTTTCATCTGGAAGTAACCTAAACCATGAGCACCAAACTTTCTTACAAAAGTCTCAAAACCTTTCATCTCTCTTTTAGAAAAAACTAAATCAGCCCCTGGAACTCTTAGTGCTTTTATACGGTTTTTAGTAGGTTGTTTAGCTATATTTGTAAAGATTTCATTATCGCATCTCTCAAATATATCTATAACATCAACCATCTCAAGACCATATCTCATATCTGGTTTATCTGAACCATAAAGTTCCATTGCTTTGTTATAAGTTATACGGTTAAATGGTATGCTAACTTCGATGCCACAAGCACTAAACATAGCTTTTAGTAAATCTTCTGCTACTTTTATAACATCCTCTTGATTACAAAAACTCATCTCAACATCTATCTGAGTAAACTCTGGTTGTCTGTCTGCTCTTAAATCTTCATCACGGAAACATTTTGCGATTTGGAAATATCTATCAAATCCGCCAACCATAAGAAGTTGTTTAAAAAGTTGTGGAGATTGTGGAAGTGCATAAAACTCACCATCGTGAACACGAGATGGAACAAGATAATCCCTTGCACCCTCTGGAGTTGACTTAGTTAAAATCGGAGTTTCAACTTCTAAGAAACCATTTGCATCAAGAATATTTCTAGCAGCTATGGCTGCTTTTGAACGAAGACGAAAAGACTCATACATATCTGGGTCTCTTAACTCTAAGTAACGATATTTTAGAGTTGTCTCTTCACCAACACTTTTATCACCTATAACAAATGGTGTTGGAGCTGATTTGTTCTCTATGATAAGCTCATCTACTACTATTTCAATAGCACCAGTTTTAAGGCGAGGATTAACAAGACCCTCACCACGATGGCGAACTTTACCTTTAGCGATAAGTACAAACTCATCACGAACTTTATCAGCTACTTTATGAGCTTCTTTACTATCTTCTGGATCACAAGTAAGTTGAATAAGTCCTGATTTATCTCTTAAATCTATAAAGATTATCCCACCATGGTCACGGTAACTATTAGCCCAACCAGCTAAAACAACTTCTTGCCCTACATTTTCTTCAGTTAATTCTGTACAATAATGACTTCTCATATAAAATAAGTCCTAAGTTAATAATTTTTACTATTATATCTAAAACAAAGTTAAAATTTATATAATTTTATTTTAACTCACTCCAATTATGACCAATATTTAAACTAGCTTTTAATGGTACATTTAATTCCATTATGTTTTCCATAATAGCTTGAAACTTTTTACCTAGAGTTTCTGCTTCATTTTCATCCACTTCAAAGATTAACTCATCGTGGATTTGTAAAAGCATTTTAGCATCTAAATTTTCATCTTTTATAACTTTGTTTATCTCTATCATAGAGAGTTTTATCAAATCAGATGCACTTCCTTGAAAAACAGTATTTACAGACTCTCTCTCAAAAGCTGATTTAAACATAGATTTTGCATTTTCATAGTCAAAGTATCTTCTTCTTTTTAGTAAAGTCTCAACATAACCCTGCTCTTTTGATAAGTCCACGATTGAGCGGAAAAATCTTCTAACAGTTGGAAATGACTCAAAATACTTCTCTATAATATCTTTTGCTTCTTTAGTAGTGATGCCAAGTGTTACAGAGAGTTTTTTCTGTCCCATACCATATAAAAGTCCAAAGTTTACAGTTTTTGCAACTCCCCTTTTCGCATCTGCTTCCTCTTCGCCAAAAAGTGCTACTGCTGTTTGTCTGTGTATATCTTTGTCATTTTTAAAAGCATCTATTAAAACTTTATCTTGAGAGAAATGAGCAAGTAGTCTAAGCTCGATTTGAGAGTAGTCTATACCTATAAGTTTTTTACCCTCAGATGCTACAAATGCTTTTCTTATCTTAAGACCTAACTCACTTCTTGCTGGTATGTTTTGCAAGTTAGGGTTTTTAGAACTAAGCCTTCCTGTTGATGTTCCTGTTTGGATGAACGATGTATGGATGCGAGAGTTTTCATCCTCATAGCTTAGTTTTAAAAGTGGCTCAACATAGGTTGAGTAAAGTTTATAAATCTCACGATATTTTAAAAGTTCTGGGATGATTTTATGCTCATCTACAAGTGAGTTTAAAACTGCTTCATCGGTAGAGTAGCCCGTTTTTGTTTTTTTGCCAACTGGTAAGCCTAAATCCTCAAAAAGCACTACACCTAACTGTTTTGTTGAGTTTATGTTAAACTCACTTCCAGCTAAAGTATGTATGTTTTTAGTCAAGTCATCAAGAGTTTGTTTTACTTCGATTTTGAACTCTTCTAGTGATGAAGCATCTAGTTTTATACCATCTTTTTCCATCTGCATAAGTGTTTGCATAAAGGGCATCTCTATATTTTTAGCTTCATCTATAAGGTGAAGTGCATCTTGAAGTTTTAACTTCTCTAAGAAAAGATTATAAAGTTTAAAAGTTATAAATGCATCTTCTGAAGCATATTTACAAGCTTGAGACAACTCAACCGATGCAAAAGTCTCCCCTTTTTTTACTGTATCTTTAAAAGCTACCATAGTGTGATTAAATAGTGCAAATGCAAGTTTATCTAGCCCTAAAGCACTCTCAGGGTTTATAAGCCAAGCTAAAATCATACTATCTTGATAAGCACAAAGTGTATCATCATCTAAAAATCTTGTTATAAAATGCAAATCAAACTTTATGTTATGACCAACCACTTTATGTGTAAAGATTTTTCTTATAGCACTTTTTGCTTCATCTTCACTTATCTGCTTTTCTACCCCTAAGTAAAAGTGAGCAAACGGAACATAAAAAGCCTCTTTTTCATCAAAACAAAAACTAAAACCAACAAGCTTATCTTTGTCATACTCAAGCCCTGTTGTCTCAGTATCAAAAGCTACAACACTTTGTGGTGGGATAGAATCTAAAACTATATCTAAAACCTTAGCATCTGTTATAAGTGTATCTTTAAACTTTAGTTGAGTTTTTTCATCCTCTTTTTTCATATCTGAAAGTTTAGCTTCTTCTTTTTCCCCTACTAGGTTTTTAGCTTTTAGGTATCTTATGATTGCATTTTGTTCATACTTTACAAGTTCATCATAGATATTTAAAAATGGGTTTTTAACATCCATCTTATACTCTTCAAAATCAAACTCATCAAAAACATCATCTCTTAAAGTTACAAGTTGTTTTGACATATAAGCATCATCTTTTGAAGCTATAAGTTTTTTTTGATTTGCACCTTTTATAGTTGCTAGATTTTCATAGATATTATCAAGTGAGCCATACTCTTTTAAAAGTTTTTCAGCTCCAACTTTACCGATGCCTTTTACCCCAGGGACATTGTCGGCACTATCTCCTAAAATCGACTGATAGTCTATAAACTGCTTAGGGCTAACTCCATACTTCTCTATACAAGCTTCTTCATCCATCACTTTGTTTTTAACAGCATCAACTACTACAACTTTGCCATCATCTATAAGTTGGTAAAGGTCTTTATCGTGTGAAACTACACGAACATTGTAACCTTTTTTCTTAGCTTGTTTTACAACTGATGCTATCATATCATCAGCTTCAAAACCAGTTTTTCCAAGAGTTTTATAGCCCATCTTATCTATCCACTCTATGGCGATTGGAAGTTGCATCGTAAGCTCTTCTGGTGGAGCTTTACGGTGTGCTTTATAGTTTGGGTCTATCTCATTTCTAAAAGTATCGCCTTTGCTGTCTATTGCAAAGATTATATAATCGCTATCGTGGTTTTTTTTCAAAGATGATATAAAGTTTGTAAAACCCGTTAAAAGCCCTGTTGGAAAACCATCTTTGTTTTTAAGATGTTGTGGAAGTGCATAAAATGCACGGAAAAAAAATCCAAATGTATCTATAACTGTTACTGTTTTTGCCATAAAATTCCTTTAATTAATTTAATTTTACTATAATCTTACTTAAGAGGTTAATACAAAAACCCAAATAACCAAAGAGGTATCTTATTGCCACTTCCTATTTCTATGTCATCTGCTAGAACATAGCTATTTTCTAAATCTTTAATCTGTTTAAAACTTTTATTTTTACCACCTACTTCAAAGATGTACTTGTTATCTACTAAAAAATCACCTTTTTTTGCAATGGTTATAGTATGGTTTTTTTGTAACATACTTGTTATAAATACTTCTCTAATTGTTCCTATGTTACTATTTTGACAATAAGCATAATGAAGATTTGTATTGTTTAAGTATATTTTATCTGGTTTTGTGAAGATATTATCCCCTTTTGTAGTTGATTTTAAAGTGTTAAATATCTTTGCACGATTTAAGTACTCTATAAATCTATATAGCCCTTTATAGTTATCTTTCATATCCATTTTTACAAGTAATTCTTTTATATTTGGAGTATATGGGTATGATAGGCATATAAGCCTTACAAGTTTTTTAAGATTTTGAATACTATCATACTCTATAGGGAAAATTGAGGGTATATCTACTTCTATAACTGTATTTATTGTTTCATTTAGTTTTATAAGATAATCCTCTTTATCTTCAAAATAAAATGGATAATAACCACTTTTTATATATTCTCTAAACAATAAAGTTAAGTTAAATTTATTGAGCAATTCATAAGCTATATCTATATGATTTTTTAAAATATCATCAAGTGCAAATGATGGTAAGATTATATTTTTTTCTAATTCTATAAACTCTCTAAAAGACAAACCATAAACATTATGCACTATGGCTCTTCTACTTAAGTCTGCTTTTGCATTGTCAATTTCTAATGCACTACTTCCACTAAATATAACTTTTAAATCTAAAATATCATATATCTTTTTTAACTCTATCTCAAAGTTTTTATATTTGTGTATCTCATCTATGATTAAAACTTCTCCCTCTTCTTTAGAAAAAGCAAGAGCTACTTCAAAAAGTGATGGTATAGTGATAATATCTGCACTAATATATAGCTTTTTACTAAAAGGTATATCTAACTCTTTTAGATATTGAAGTAAAAAAGTTGTTTTCCCTACACCTCTTGCCCCTATGATGCCTATAAGTTTCTTATCAAGGTTGATAGTGTTGTGAAAATATCTTTTATAAGTAAAATTGTTTTTTTCAAAGAGTTTTCTTTGGTATTGTCGTATCTCATTAAGCATCTTATATCCCATATTGGAGTTGTAAGTTTAAAATATTATACCATAATTAGATTTATAACTCTAATTTTATCTCTTCAATCCTTATTTTTTATAATAATTCTAAATTCAGCACCATTATCAACATTTGAAACATATATATCACCATCTAAAACTTCATTTACTATTCGCTTTGTCATATGCAAACCGATACCTGTTCCTTTACCTTGTTCTTTTGTCGTAAAATAAGCATCAAAAACTTTATCTAGTTTATCCTCTTTTATACCACCTGCATTATCTTTAAAAATAATTTCTATTAAATCATTATCTTTATCTATTACTGATATTTCTATCTTTTTATCATCTATCTCTAAATCATTAAAAGCATCAACTGAATTGGAGATAAAATTCAAAATAACATTTGAAAGTTCATTTTCATAACTAAATATTTTAATATCTTCACCTATTATATTTAAACTTATCCTTTCATATTTCAGTTGTGCTTCTATGATATATTTAATTTTGTGTATAAGCTCTTTTATACTAAAAAGTTTTTTATTATTTTCAGGCTTAAAAAAATCCATAAAATCATTTATAATCTTAGACATATGTTGTGTTTGAGTTTCTAGAAATTCTGTATGTACATTGATATCTTCTTTTGCAAGTGTATCCATCTGATTTTTCAAACTAATACTGATAGATGAAGAGCTTATTGCATTAAGAGGTTGTCTCCATTGATGAGTAATCATACTCAACAATTCACCCATCTGAGAACTTTTCGATTGAGACAATAACAAAACATCTTTTTTAGCATTTTTTTCTATCTCTTCTTGAACTCTTGCATTAAGTGTTTGGTTTAATTTTTCCAATTCTCTTGCATTTTTTATTTGTTTAGTTATCTTATTTAGACTATCTTCTAGTTTATCTATATCTATTGGTTTTAATAGAAAATTATTAATTCCAAGATTAATAGCTTTTTGAAGATGATGAATATCACTATAAGCAGACAAAATAATTATATACATATTTTCATTTATATCAAATATAGCTTCTGCCATCTCTAAACCATTCATTTTAGGCATAGTTATATCACTCAAGACTATATCTATATGATTATTTTTAAATATTTCTAACCCCTCTAAACCATTTTTAGCAACATAAAGTTTACTACAATATTCCTCTAGTAAATCACTAAAAGACTCCCTTGTATCTTTATCATCTTCAACATATAATATATTTAATTTAAGCATCTTTTTTATCCATTTTTTTTATAAAATCTATTGCTTTTTCTTTACTCAATGGTTTTGAGTATAGATAACCTTGTATCTCATGACATCCATTATCTATAAGATATAATTTTTGTCTATCCTCTTCAACCCCTTCAGCTATTACAGATAATTCTAAACTATTACCTAAAGCAATAATAGCTTTAACTATTAAAGATGAGTTAGATTTATCTATATCATCTATAAATGATTTGTCGATTTTTAATCTATCTACAGATAAATCTTTTAAATATTTTAAAGATGAATATCCCGTACCAAAATCATCTATGGCTATTTTTACCCCTAATTTTTCAAGTTCTTTTAGAACTGGAGTTACTTTACCTATATCTGTTATTAGTTCATCTTCAGTTATTTCTAATTCAACCCATTGAGCTTTACATAAATATTTATCTAATACATTTTTAAATTTATCTACAAAATCTTCCGTATAAAGTTTATTGGCAGAAATATTTATAGAGATAGTAAACTTAGTATCAGTTATTTGTTTAAAATCTATTAAAGATTTTATAGCATTATGCATCACATATTCATCAATAGTATTCAATATTTTCATTGATCTAGCTAATGGTAAAAATTTATCTGGGCTTAACAAACCTAAAGTTGGATGATTCCATCTAACCAATGCTTCAAAACCTATTATTTTATTGTTTATTGAATCTATTTGTGGTTGAAAGTAAACTTCAAACTCTTTGTTTATAATAGCATCTCTTAATTCTACTTCTAATTTTAATCTTTTCTCATTATGTTCATTCATAGACTTCTCATAAAAACAAAAACTATTTCTACCATTCATTTTTGCATTATACATAGCTGTATCTGCATTTTTTAGAAGTTCTTTTGAGTTAATACCATCATTTGGATATATACTTATACCTATACTACAAGGTGAATATATCCTATGATTTTCTATACAAAATTCTTTTGATAAAACACTATTTATTTTCTTTGAGATTTTACTTACAATATCACTATCAGATAAATTTTTTAAAATTACACAAAATTCATCTCCACCCAATCTTGCTACTTCATCTATCTCTTTCAAAATATTTTTAATTCTTTTTGATGCATCTATAAGCAAGACATCACCAACACCATGACCATAAGTATCATTCACATACTTAAAATTATCTAAATCAATAAACATAAGAGTAAATTTATCAGAATGATTTATCTCATACTCTAAACTTTCCATCAAAGAAGCTCTATTTGGTAAAGATGTAAGTATATCGTGAGTAGCTAAATGCTCTAATTTCTCACTCTGCTTATATAGATTTTCTTCCAATTTTTTATGGCTAGTTACATCATGCATAGTTTTTAAAATAAAACTAACACTACCATCTACATCTACAATTGGCTTTAAATTTATATCAAAATAATGATTTTCATCATTCTTATCTTGGCATATATATGATGTTTTATAAGATTTTTTTTCTTCAATAGCTTTGCTAAAAACTCTTTCAAAATCTTTATTTATATCCTTATTTTTTTTCATTACATCATTCAATATATCAACTGTACTAGTAGATTCAAAACATACATTTCCATTTATCATATCTTTTGCACTTTTATTTAAAAGTGATATTTTATGATCAAGTTCAATTAAAAATATAGGATTTTCTATCTCATCTAAAATACTTTGCATAAGTTTTCTATGTGATTTTAATACTCTATCAGTAAAAGCATATTTTGAATTTTTATAGATTGATTCTATCAGTTTATCTGCATCTGTAGGCTTTAGTATATAATCATCTATCCCAATATCTATAGCCCTTGTAAAAAGACTGATATCACTAAATGCTGAATTTATCAAAATTGGAATATCACAATCATTTTCACGAATAATTTCACTCATCTTTAAACCATCCATTATAGGCATAGCTATATCAGTAATTATTATATCTGGATTTTTACTACGATAAAGTTCAAGACCATCTTTTCCATTATATGCTATATAAACATTGGTACAAAACTCTTTTAAATACTCAGATGTTGCATCAGCTATCTCTCTATCATCTTCTACATATAAAACACTTACATGTTTTAAAACTAAATATTTATCCATCTATTTTATCTCCTTAGGAATCTCAATAGTTGTTAAAACTCCATCTTCTTTATTTTCTATTTTTATACTACCATTCATAGATTCTTCTATAATCATTTTAGCCATATATAAACCTATTCCTGTTCCATCACTTTCAAATTTTGTTGTAAAATATGGTTCAAAAACTTTATCTATTATCTCTTTTTTTATCCCACCACCATTATCTTGCATAAATATACTGACATAATTAACATCTATCTCTTTTGCTGTTATATCTACCATACCTTCTATTTTGTTAGTAGATTTCATAGCATCTTTTGAATTATTTAATACAACTAAAAGAACTTGAACAAGCTCATTTTTATAGCCATTTATCATTACTTTTGAGGTATTGGATATATTTAACTTTATATCATTACTTTTAAAACTATCATCCACAAATCCAATGGCACTATCAATTGCATCACTTAGTAAAAAATTCTCTTTTTCTTTGTTTGGACTAAAGAAGTTTCTAAAATCATCTATGGTTGAACTCATTTTTTGAATTAGATTTTTTGATTTTGTACTAAATTTTTCTACAAATTCATCATTTAAACTATTATCTTTATATTTTTTTACTAAATGGGAATTAGTAATACTTAGTGCATTTAAAGGTTGTCTCCATTGATGAGCTATATTGCCTATCATCTCCCCCATAGAAGCCATTTTTGATTGTTGAAAAAGCATTTTGTCTTTTTGTAATATTTCTGTTTTATCTAAGAATTTCAACATAACACCCTGTTGAGCTTCTTGATTGTTTTGGTAAAAAATAGGTATATCAATTCTATGAATTAAAACAGAATAACTCCTATTTTTATGTTTTAATTCATATATAATACTCTTATCATTAAATAAACATTCTTTTATATCATCAACTAAATTTGGCAATGAAATTTTTGAATAAATCAACATAGTTTGCAAATTTTTATTTTTCATTTTTGTTAAATCAAAAAAATTATGAATTCCATCTGTGTATTTTATAACATCTAAATTTTTATCTAAAATTAATAAACTTGTATTTACAATAGTAAAAACTTTATTAAATATCTCATTTGTAAATTCTATATCTGCATTTGTCGTTATTGCTTCTGTATTTATAGTTTGTAACTCTTCATTTGTTGATTGTAGCTCTTCATTGCTTGTTTCAAGCTCTTCATTTGTTGATTGTAACTCTTCATTGGCAGATTGTAACTCTTCATTTGAAACCCTTAACTCTTCATTTGAAACTTCTAAAGATTCTAATGTTTTTTGAAGTTTATCTTTTAAATCTACAATCTCCTCTTCATATTTACTTATATTAATATCTATTTTTTCTATGATTTTGTCACTAAAAGAGATAAAATAAGTCTCTTCTCCTAATCTATTTTTTTCCAATAAATAAATCTCGATAACAGTATATTCTTTTTTATCATCTATACCAATAACAGGTATATTTCTATTTTCAATACTTTTTTTATCATTTTTTATTTGATTTATAATTACTCTTAAATCTAGTTTTAAATAATCTTTTACCAAATAAAGTATGTTATTTGAAGATAACCCTTGTGGATGAGTTATATACTTAGAACAATCACCTTTATAAAAAAGTATATTGTTATTTCTATCTATAACTACTCCATTTGAAGCTTTTATATTTGAAACAGCTTTATTGATCGAATCATCAACATCTACTATTTTTGTACTTTTGTATGGTTTTGGAATTGAATTTGTTCTTTGTATAAGTGAATCTATATCCATTTTTTTTAAATCACTCAATTTCTTATATATTTTATATTTTTCATCCAATATAGAAAATAAAAAATTCAAATCCCCTATACTTTCACTTTTACCTAAAAACAATAATCCATCTACTTTTAGAGAAAAGTAAAAAATTCTAAAAATTTGCTTTTGGAGTTCTGAATTAAAATATATAAGTAGGTTTCTACAACTAATTAAATCTATATTTAAAAATGGAGGGTCTTTAATAATATTGTGCTGAGAAAATACAATAACATCTCTTAAAATTGTTTTAGGTTTATAAAAGTTATCGATTTTATCAAAATATTTATCTATATAATTATTGTCTAGTTCTTGAACTTCCTCAAATGTAAAAACTTTTGTTCTAGCTTCTTGGATATTGTTATTGCTTATATCTGTTGCAAAAATTGTTACTTTTTTAGTTAGATTTAATTCTTCAAAAATTTCAAATAATAAAATAGCAATACTATAAGCTTCTTGAGATGTAGCACAAGCAGGAACCCATATTCTCAAGTTATCATCTGATTTTTTCACAAGCTCTTTTAATTCATTTTTTAAAGCAAAAAAAGCCTCTTTATCTCTAAAAAATGATGTTACGATTATAAAAAATTCATTTTTTAATTTTTCTACTTCATATCTATCTTTTTTTAAATACTCTATGTAAGTAGATATATTAGTAATTTTTATAGATTTCATCCTTTTTTCTATTCTGCGAATAATTGTTCCCTCTTTATAGCCACTAAAATCTATATTTATTTTTTTATTTATAATTTTAAATATCTCTTTTAAATGATTTTTTATCTCTACATATTTTATAAAATAGTGTCTATCTTCTATGATAGCTGGTATGGATTCGGCTAAAACTGCGATTGATAAGGAAGCATTGATTTTACCTGAATCAAGAGCTGATTTTGGCATATAGTAATGTTTGGCTTTGTCATCTTCACAAAGTGTGATACCACCATTTTTTGCTATCTCTTCAATACCTTTTGTACCATCATTTCCACTACCACTTAAAATAATGCCCATTGCTTTTTTTTGCTTTTCTGATGCAAGTGAGATAAATAATCTATCGATAGAGGGTTTAACAGATGATGTTGGTTTAGTTAAAATAAAATTACCATTTTTTATAACTACATCAAAATTTGGAGGACAATAATAAACAATACTAGATTCTATTTTTAAATTATTTACAATCTCTTTTACTGTTAAAGTAGTAAACTTACTTAAAATCTTTCCTATATCTGAAGGGTGTGATGGATCTAAATGTTGTGCTACAATATAAGTTATATTTTCTTGTTCTTCTACATTAAGATTTAAAAAAAATTTTTGAAGAGATTCATATCCCCCTGCACTTGAACCAATTCCTACTAATGTTAAATTCTCATATTTAAGCACTGATACACACCTCAAGTAAATAGTTTTGTATTATTATACCACCCCCCCCCAATTTAAAATTAAATATATTTATTTTTTACTTTCTTATCTTCAATCTTTAAAATCCTATCACAAAGTGGGAGCATAGCATCATCATGTGTTACCATTATAACGGCTACATTTTGGTCTATCGCTATGCGTTTTAACATCTTTACAACGGCTACACTTCTAGCACTATCAAGTGCTGCTGTTGGTTCATCTGCTAAGATGATTTGAGGTTTATTTGCCAATGCTCTAGCTATAGCAACCCTTTGATTTTGACCACCTGAGAGTTGTGATGGTTTTACATGGGCTTTATCTGCAATGTCAAAATATTCTAAAAGCTCCATAGCCTCTTTCTCAGCTTGTTGTTTTGAGATGCCATTTACTTGCGATACTAAAGTTACATTTTCAAGTATAGTTAAAAATGGTATAAGATAGTGAGCTTGAAATATAAACCCTATCTTTTCCCTTCTTATTTTTCTTGTCTCTTTAGTTAGCCACTTGTTGTCATAAACTTTTTCATCCCCTAACCAAATCTTCCCACTTGTAGGCTCTTCCACACAACCTATCATCATCAGTAAAGTTGTTTTTCCTGCTCCACTAGGTGCAACGAGTGCTACAAGTTCACCTTTATCTACTCTAAAATCACCACCCTCTAAGATACTAACTAGATTATCGCCTTTTCCAAATCTTTTTACAAGATTTTCTACTTTTATACTTTGATTACTCATATCAACCACCTATAGCAGATGCTGGGTCTGCACTTATAACTTTTTTAACACCAACAAATGATGATAAAATAGATGCTATAACTATAACAACAAGCAAAACAAAAGCATCAGGATTTAAAAGAACAACTTTTTTAGGAAAGTTTGAGTAAACCAAATGGGCAAAAATATTACCAAATATAAATGCTAAAATACCAAGGATAAGTGTCTCTTGAACTATCATCTTTACGATTAGGCTATTTGGTATCCCAATGAGTTTCATTATCGCTATCTCTTTCATCTTCTCTAAAGTCATAGTGTAGATGATAAGTGCTATGATGATGGTAGATACTATAACCAATATAGCAGTAAAAAGTCCGATTTGTTTAGAACTTCTCTCTACTAGGTTTTTAGTAAGGATTGATTCTTGTTGCTTATTTGTATATACACTTTTGTGTTTAAACCTTTTTATCTCAGAGCTTATTTCATCTGCTGAGTAACCATTATGTAGAGTTAAAACTATAGCATTAACCATATGTGAAGCACCAGTTACTATACCTCTGTCTCTGTCATTTCTGATGCGAGAGTTTGAGTATAAAAACTGTAACTCTTGAGCATCTTTTAAACTTAGAAAAACCAAAGGGTCACCACTAGAAGAAACTGCCCCATGAGTTATACCAACTACTGCATAGATATTTCTACCTAATTTTACTTTGTCATGTAATTTTAATCCAGATTTATCATCTGCTACCATCTCATAATGGCTTTTTTGTAAATCTCTTCCAGATACTAATCTATCTAAGTTTAAAGGGCTTATATCTTCATAAGGGTTATAACCAACAGCAAATGCACGAACTTGTCTGTTTTTTAAAGGTATTTGGATATTTTGAAAAGTTATAGCAGATGCTTTATCTACACCCTTTATAACTCTTAGAGTATCTTTTAAGTCCTCATGAACTCTTGAAGATTCTGCAAATGGTCCAAGTGTGTTCTCTTGAACTACCCATATATCTACATCCATATCTTTTAAAAGTCCCTGAGCTTCAACAACCATCCCACGATATACACCTATCATAAGAAGTACCACACCAAACAACATCCCAACACCCATAGCAGTTACTATAAACTTGCCAAAAGTGTGCGATATATCTTTTTGAGCTAGATTTATCATTAGTGTACTTTCATACCCTCTGTAAGAGGTTTATTTTTTTGTGATTCGATTAACACTTTTTCATCTTTATCTAAGCCTTTTAAAGCTACTTCATCATCTGTTATAGCTAAAACTTTTACCTCTTTAAAGTGTGCCATTTGCTTCTCTCTTACCCAAACACCACTTTTTTTATCTTTATAAGCTAACGCATTTGCAGGTATTTTTAGTACATTTTCTAACTCTTTTGTTTGTACTAAAACTTCTGCTTGTTCATTTATGTAAAAAGGTATAGGTAAATTTTCAAATGCCACATCAACCTCTCTCTCTTGAGTTATAGCATCACTTTGAGCCACGATTCTTTTTACTACACCTTTGTAGGTTTTATTTGCATCTGAACGAAGAGTTATCTCTGCTATATCTCCAACTTTTACATCTGTACTTATCTTCTCATCTATATAAGCTTTTACCCATACATCTTTTGGACTAACTAGCTTTAAAATACTCTGAGTTGCTAAAATACTCTGGGCAACCTCTGCATCTTTAGAGATTATATAACCATCTACTGGAGCATATACTTTATACTTTTGAAGTTTTACCTCTAGTGCTTGAACACTTTTTTTAGCTAACTCTATACCAATCTTAGCCGAATTTATCCTAGCTTTTGTAGCTTTTATCTGTGCTTTTACAACATCTAAGTCTGCTTTTGCTTTGTCGTATTCAGATTGTGATGCAAATGATTGTTTTTTTAATTTGTTATATCTGTTGTAAGTTACAAGTGCCAAATCTCTTTGAGCATATAAACTATCTAACTCTTTTTGAGATGCTTTAAGTTCTGAGTAGCTTTTTTTTACAGATATTTTACTCTCTTGTATCTGAATTGGTAAATCAACACTATCAAGTGTAGCTAAAAGATCCCCTTTTTTTACCCAAAGACCCTCATCAGTATCTATGGTTAGTATTTCGGCTGATACACCTGCTGAGATGTTGTATATGCTTTTTGCACCAACATTACCGATGCCAAATACTTTTACTTTTATATCTCCAACATTAGCAGTTGTAGTTTCATAAGTGATTTTTGGTAAGTAGATTTTGTTATAAAAAACTACACCTACTATAGCTATAACAACTAATGTTATTAGGTACTTATATATACTTTTCATTATTTTATTCCTCTAAGATAATTGATTCTGTTTATGGCTAAACTTTTTTTGTAAAAACTCTCTAAAACTCCAAGTTGTGCATTTAAAACTGATGATGCTGAGTCTAGTACCTCTATGTAAGTTGTAAAACCCTCTTTGTATCTTGCATCAAGAACTTTTTTCGCATCTTGCGAAGCCCTAAGTTGTGCTTGTTTTGATTCTATAGTTTTGTTATATCTTTTTATATCAATCACTAACGATTCTAACTCCTCTCTTAATGCTAACTCTTTTGAGGCTTTTTGCTCTTGTGCTATCTGTGAACCTATACGGGCTTTTTGAGATTCTGCACTAAGTTTTCCACCACTATATATGGGGATGTTTAGACTAAGCCCTAAAGTTGTTGTATCGTAACTTTTTACATTATCTATGTATGAGTAAGATGCAAGTGCATCTATAGAACCAAAATGTGAAGCTTTTGTGGAGTTATGTAGTAAGATATTTTTATCTATAGTTTTTTTATCTATCTTTAAATCATAATTTTTTTCTAAAATATTATCAATCTTAATTGTAGAAAATTTTATATCTTTAGTTAAAACACTACTATCTAACTCTACACCATCTTTTATATCTTCACCCATATATAAAGATAAAGAATTTTTAACTTTTTCATAAGAAGCTTTAGCATCTGAGAGATTAGTCTTTGCAAGATATACAGCAGATAAAAAGCTACTAGCATCAGCTTGTGTTTTTAAACCCTGCTCAACCAATGCTTTTGCTTGTTTATAGTAGTCCTCTTTAAGTTGCAAATCTTGTTCTCTTACTTTTATAGTTTCTTTGTAGAGAATCATCTGCTCGTAAAGTGATTTTACTTTATAAGCTAAAAGATTTTTTAAATCTTCAACAGATAGTTTAGATATATCTTCATCTATTTTTGAAGCGTCTACAAGATTTGAAGTTTTAGAAAAGTCCCAAATCTTTTGTTTTAGTGTTGCTCCTATATTCCAACTATGGTCATATACTGCATCTTTTATATTGTAGTTTGCTTGTAGATTTACTTGTGGTAAGTAGTCTGAAAAAGCTGACTTATAAGATGCACTTGATTGTTGCACTTTTAGTGATGATGACTTTATATCTGGATGATTTTGAAGTGTTTTCTCGATAGCATCATTTAACTCTAATTTATCAGCCAAAAGTGATATAGAGATAAATAAATTGAAAATTAAAAATGTCTTGTTCATCTTTTACTCTTTTTTTTTATATGAAAGTATTATATAACTTCTATGTTAGGTTAATGTTAAGTAAAATAACTTAAATTACAACTTGATTGACATCCACTCAACTCTTATGATATAATCCCACTTAATAAATTAATAATTATAAGGAATAAAAATGGCAAAATCTTTATATAAAACTCTTGAGATAAATGACAATGCTAGTGAAGCAGAGATTAAAAAGGCATATAGAAAGTTAGCAAGAAAGTATCATCCCGATGTAAATAAGGATAAAGATGCTGAAGATAAATTTAAAGAGATAAATTCAGCTTATGAAATTTTAAGTGATAAAGAGAAAAAAGCTCAGTACGATATGCATGGTGATTCTATGTTTGGTGGACAAAATTTTCATGATTTTTCACGTTCACATAGTGGTGCTGGTTCAGCTGATTTGGATGAGATACTAAGACAAATGTTCGCTGGTGGTGGAGGTTTTGGTGGTGGCAACCCATTTGGTGGTAGAGGTGGTTTTGGTAGAGGTTTTGAGCAACAAAAACCAAACCTAGATATACAAACAAGTGTAACTATACCATTTGTAGTATCTGTTCTTGGTGGTTCACACTCTGTATCAGTAAATGGTGAAAGATTTGACATCAAGATACCTGCTGGTGTAAACAGTGGTGAAAAGATGAGAGTAAAAGGTAAAGGTCATGCTCAAGGTGGTGTGGCTGGTGATCTGTTTTTAAAAATAACAGTAGCAGAATCTCCAGAATATAAACGAGATGGCAACGACCTAATCAAAACTTTTGATGTTCCTTTATATGCAGCACTGTTTGGTCAAAAAATTGCTATCCAAACTTTAGATAAAGAGATAAAACTAAAACTTCCAAAAAATACAAAAAATGGACAAAGTTTTCGTGTAAAAGATATGGGTGCAATGGATAGAAAAACAAAAACTCGTGGAAATCTATACCTAAAAGCAAACATTATTTTACCAAATATCGATGAATTAGATGAAGATTTAGTTCAAATGATGGAAGAAAAACTGCCAAAGGAGTAAAAGATGCATCATCAATATGACGAACCAGTTTACCTTATAAGTGTTGTTGCTAAGATTTTAGATATTCACCCACAAACTCTTAGACAGTATGAAAGGGAAAACCTTATCACCCCAGCAAGGTCAAGTGGACGGATTAGAATGTATTCTCAAAGAGATATAGACAAGATAAAACTTATACTTCGTCTAACTCGTGAACTTGGTGTAAACTTAGCTGGTGTAGATATTATACTTAGACTTAAAGATAATGTTGATGAGATGGAAGATAATATCGCAGAGTTAAGACATGAGTTAGCAAAAGCTAAAAATACTCATTCTATATCTCCAAACAGAGCATTAGTCACGAAACGAAGTCTTTATGAGATGATTATATTTGAAAATTAATCATCTCACTATTGCTTAGGCAATAAATATATAACTTAACCCTAGTATAGCTAACAATCTAAATAAAGCTATACTAAAAGTACCTATTATATTTCCTATCTGACAACTTGTACAAGAACTAAACTTTTTACCCTCATAATAACCATAAAAAAAGTAACCTATGTTTACACCTAAGGCTGTTAAAAATGTATTTATTTGAGTTGTCCACATCTGTTGTTGCATCTGCTCATCTACAAATAATGAAATAACAAAGATAACAACCATCAATATACTAAGTAGATTTACACCCTTTTTGAAATAATCTCGTTTAAAAACTGTTGGACAACTTTGTGCTATGGCCATATCAGCACCGTGTTCTAACTTCATCTCAAATTTTTCTCGCTCATCTGCTGTTAATTTATTTATAAAACTAGAGCCAAATGTATAATCAATCTTTCTTTGTAAAAGTATAGAAAACTCACCATCTGCTTGTAAAGATTTATCTTTTGCATCTCTATCTTGGTAAACTAAGCTTATCTCATCATATCTTATTACCTTAGCTTCTAAGTCGCCAAAATAAGCAGTTTTTTCAAGTGTAGTTTGCTTACCATTTGTTTTTATAATTCTCGGATTAATGAGTTCTAAAAAATCACCATTTTTATCTTTTACAACAACTACATTATAAAAACTACCTATTTGAAAACAAGCTAAACCATCTAAATCATTTGCTTTTATAGTATCTTTTAAATCATCTAAAAGTGCAAAAAGTTCATCATCGAATTTTCTTACATCTGTAGAGTATTCTACACTAGGAGGGGTTGGGTATGTGATTATATTTTTTATCATTTATAAATTCTTATGGTGGTTTTTAGAGAATGTGGGGTTGTAGAGGTAAAAACCTCTACAATAGTTTTAGTGACTTTTACTTACAACCACTAACATTTTTAGGTTAATAATTGTAAATCTTATAACTTGCCAAATAAGACAAGTTCTTAATTTTTTTGCAAAAGTACCTGGCATCATTGTCAAAGTAAATTGCTCATGTTTTTGAAAGTTTATTTCTTCTTTTTTCATAATAATAGTCCTTATTTTATTTTTATTCTGGGATTAAAGTCCAACCTGGATTAAGTTTTGCTTTGTGGATAAACATAAAGTGAAGTATATGTTTTATCCAATGTCCAGCAAGACCAATTTCACCAAATGTATACTCTGTATCACGACCAGTACCTGGGTATTTGTCAAAGTCAGGAACAACAGGGTAAACAGTCATTGCTGCAGCAGTACCACTAAATACACCTTTACCAGCAGAAGCAACACATGCAGCACCCATTTCAGACATAGAAGCTTCATGTAGTTTAGCACTTTCACCTTTAGTCATTAAATCACATACAGAGTGAGCAACTGCTTTACCGATGATACCTGAAGGCATACCAGTTCTTGGTGGAGTTGGGTTAATCGGCGTTCCATTTGGAGAACTCATTGGTTTAGATATGATGTGTGGTGGTGCAAATGCAATACCAGCAGCAAACATATTTTTATAATCAGGATTCTGATAAGTTCTAGGCCAATCAGATGCTTTCCAATTTTCATAAGCACCAGCAGCATAGTTAGCATCAACTTTCATAAAACCATTTGGAGCGAAAACTTTTGAAGTTATATCTTCACCAGCTTTATCGTAAGCTTTTAGACCAACACCAGCAAATGGTGGGATAAGCATAGCAAAATCAAATTCTTCTTCACCAGTAGAACCATCTAATAGTTCATAATTAATTTTACCTTTTTCAACTTTAGATACATGAGCACCAATTAACCACTCAATATCTCTCTCAGCATATAAAGATTCAGCAAAAAGTTTAGAAGAAACTACATATCCACCAACTTTCATATGAAGTCCACCCATACCAAAATCACCTAAGAAAGATTCATTAGAGATCCATTTCATATCTGCCATATCACGAACACCAGCTTTGTTAAGTTCATGTTCAATATTGAAAATATACTCAAATGCAGCACCTTGACATGTACACATACCATGACCAGTACCGATTAAGAATTTTTGACGTTTTCCAGCTTTCATAGCTTCGATACATTTTGTTAATTCGTGAGAAGCATGAACTGCATGGTCTGCTGTACAAACAGAAACCGTATGATCACCCATCTGACCATTACCATCACCAAGACCAGGAGTAGCATCAAAGTTTAGCTTAGGACCAGTAGCATTTAC
>Ga0256838_1000247_pt1 | contig 36771 bp, 39 predicted proteins | sample 4571419metaG_FD_185978 | JGI IMG/M metagenome (GOLD analysis project Ga0256838, IMG submission 185978) | Hydrothermal vent microbial communities from Guaymas Basin, Mexico - 4571-419 | ecosystem: Environmental > Aquatic > Marine > Hydrothermal vents | place: Mexico: Guaymas Basin | collected... | reverse complement strand
TGAAGAAAAATCACCTAACTTTTCCAAATCAGAAGGGAAAACCAATATCAAATCCTACTATGAGATGGGTTTTTCAATATTTTTTCTCTGTAGTTTTAATTTTATTTGAAGGAGGGACTCAATTGGATTATTTTAATGAAAATCATGAGATTATTTTGGAGTGCTTAGGGGATGATTATGAAGAGTTTTATGATTAGTTGTTTTATATTAGTTTAAGTTTAGAGGGGTGATGAATGTCGGTTATTATATCAAAATAATCTTTAATAAACTAAATTATTCATTTTGATTTTTTCCTAGTGAATTTAAAAATAATTTTATATTTTTTTTAGAATAAAAATCTTTTATTTCATTATCTTTATAGCCTTGATTTCTCATGATTATTATATTTAAACGTTCATTTGATGTAAGAGGTGTATTATCTTTTTTAGTTTTCAAAATATCAACTAATATTGATTTATCATTATTGTAATCTTCATCTTTACATATATCACAAACTTCATCATCAGGATATAATAGTTTATCCTCTAAAGTTTCAATTTTATTTTTAGACTCTGATAATTCTATTTTTATTTCAGATATATCATTTGCATATTTTTCTTTTAATTCTGTTAACTTTATATCTAGTTCATCATAATCTAGTTTACAAATGTAATGTTCTCTCATAGATTTAGATATCATTTTCCAATTTTTATCCTCTGTATAATTGACTAATATACCTAAACTAATTATAATTATCACTAATATAAAAATGATTATATTTTTTTTATTTTTCATTTAATCTCCTATAATAAAATTTATCATATAGTTAAGATTTTCTCCTATGACTATAAATAATAAACCAAAGCCTAAAATATATAAAGCTCCAATAAAATTTCTTAAATACTCATTTCTAGTATTTGCTTCATTATATATTTCCGAAAAATAAGATTGTAGTTTTTCATGATCGTTTATAGATTTATCTTTATCTTCAAATAATATTTTAAAAGCTTCATCATCTAATCAATATCTTTTATATAAGGCTTTAATTGAAATAACTTTTTCCCTGAATTTAAAAAATCACTAAATGAATCATTTTCTTTAATGATTAATGGACAGTTTATTTTTAATAAAATTTTTCCAATAATAAAAAATAAAGCACTAAAATAGAAACATATTAATGAAAAAGGTACATTAACTTGAATATATATTTTTGAACTAATTAGTTCCGAAGTTTTTACAAATATTGGAACTAAAAAGAAATATATATACATTGAATTTATAAATTTAGAAGAGTTTAATTGTTTTAAATATTTCCAATTTGAATACTTTTTTAATTTCAATATTATACCTTTATTATACGGTGGGTTCTCACCCACCCTACAAATTTTTATATCGCTCTCGTAGCAATCTTAGAAATTCTATTTGCAAATGCAATCTTATCTTTTGGTTCAATCCCTTCAGACAATTTAGCATTATCAAGTAAAATCCATGCCATATCAGCAAAGTTTTCACTATCTTCAAGGTTTGTTAATTTCTTAATCATCTCATGTTCTGGGTTGATTTCCAAAATTAATGGAGTTTCTGGAATATCTTGTCCCATTTGAGCAAACATAGCTGCCATTCCAGCCATTGGATCATTAGAATCTTTTACTACACAACTTGGGCTTGTTGTTAATCTATTTGTAGTTTTAGCCTCTTTAATCTCTTCGCCTAAAACCTCTTTTAATCTATCAGTCAAAGATTTAAACTCCTCTTGAGTTTTTTCCTCTTCCTCTTTTGTTTGAGTAGTTGGTGCTTCAATAGTTGTAATATCTTTAAATGCCCACTCTTTGAATGTTCCAAACATTGGAGTTACAATGCTATCAACCTCTTTATCATCAAGGATTAAAACTTCAATCTCTGCTTTTTTATAAGCTTCAAGTAGCGGAGAGTTTCTAAGAGTTACCTCATTTTCACCAATGATGTAATAAATCTCTTTTTTCTCGCTGTCACCTCTACTGATATAATCATCAAGTCCAACCATACCATCTTGATTTGAGCTTTTATATTTAATGATTTCTAAGATTAGATCTTTATTTACTTGATCTTGGTAAGCTCCCTCTTTCATCACTCTATTGTATTGTTCTGTAAATGTTGTTGCATCTTCATCTTTTAGCTTTTTGATTGCTGTTAAGATTTTTTTAACAGAAGTTTGCCTAATATTTGCCAAAATTCTATTATCTTGAAGTAACTCTCTACTTACATTTAGAGGTAAATCTTCGCTATCAATAATACCTTTTACAAATCTTAAATATGATGGTAAAAGTTCTTTATTATCATCTGTGATAAACACTCTTTTTACATAAAGTTTTACACCTGCTTGATAATCTGCTCTGTATAAGTCTATTGGAGCTGTTTTTGGGATATAAAATAGTGTTGTAAACTCATTTGCACCCTCAACTCTGTTATGAAGATATTTAATTGGTTCATCATCACCGTGAGCAAAACCTTTATAAAACTCTATATAATCCTCTTTTTTAAGCTCTGATTTATTGATTGTCCAAAGTGCTGTTGCTTCATTGATTTGTTCTGATTTATTTACTGTTTTTGTAACTTCATCATCACCTTCACCTTCTGTTTCTTCTTCAGTAAACTGTGCTGTAATAGGATATGGAATATGATTTGAGTATTTTTTGATAATCTCTTGAACTTTCCATTTTGTTAAAAATTCTTTCTCTTCATCTTTTAGTTTAATATAAATTACAGTACCATGAGTCTCTTTTGTAACAGGAGAAATCTCAAACTCACCAGTTCCATCTGTAGTAAATTTATATGCTTGGTCTTCACCAGCTTTTTTTGTGATTACATCTACTTGGTCTGCTACCATAAATACAGAGTAAAAACCAACACCAAATTGACCAATTAAATTAGAATCTTTTTTAGCATCACCTGTTAAGTTTTCTACAAATGCTTTTGTTCCTGATTTTGCAATAGTACCAAGGTGATTCATCAAATCATCTTCGTTCATTCCAAGACCATTATCCATAATTGATAAAGTACCATCAGCATCATCTAATTTGATGTTAATTTGACCTTTCCAATCTGTGTTTTTAAAGTTATCATCTGTAAGGTTAAGGTGGTTAAATTTATCTAGTGCATCACTTGCATTTGATACAAGTTCTCTTATAAAAATCTCTTTGTTTGAGTATAGAGAGTGAGTCATTAATTTTAAAAGTTGTCCGATTTCTGTTTGAAACTGATGTTTTGCCATTTATATTTTCCTATTTTATTATATTTTTTGATTTTTTTGTATATTAAAACCAATCGGAAGTGATGGCTTTAGCCTCACAAAAAGTTGGAGCTAAAGCACCAATTCCGAGTAGTTATTTATATGTTTAAAGTTTTTTACTCTACTTCTGCATCGATAACATCGTCATCTTTTGCTTTTTTATCTGCTGGATTTGCTCCACCACCTTGTTTTTCTTGCTCTTTTGCATAAACTGCTTCCATTAATTTATGACTAATCTCTGTTAAAGCTTTTACTTTTTCATCAATTTGCTCTTTAGTTGCATTGTCATCTTTAATAATCTCTTCTAACTCTTTTGATGCTTTTTCAATATTCTCTCTTTCTGTTGCATCAAAGTTTTCACCTAAATCTTCTATTGATTTTTTTGTTTGGTGGATAAGTGCATCAGCTTGATTTCTAGCTTCTACAAGCTCTTTTCTTTTTTCATCTTCCTCTTTATTTGCCTCTGCATCTTGTACCATTTTTTCAATTTCTTCATCACTTAATCCCGACGAACCAGTGATTTTAATCTCTTGTGATTTACCTGTTCCTTTATCTTGAGCAGAAACTGTAAGGATACCATTTGCATCAATATCAAAAGTTACTTCAATTTGTGGAACTCCTCTTCTTGCTGCTGGAATATCACTAAGTTCAAACATACCCAAAGATTTATTATCTTTAGAAAACTCTCTCTCACCTTGAAGAACATGGATAGATACTGCTGGTTGGTTATCTTCTGCTGTTGAGAATGTTTGAGACTTTTGAGCAGGGATTGTTGTACCTTTTTCAATCACCTTAGTTGTTACTCCACCTAGAGTTTCAATTCCAAGAGAAAGTGGTGTAATATCAAGAAGTAATACATCTTTTACATCTCCAGCTAAAACTCCACCTTGAATAGCAGCACCTAAAGCTACAACTTCATCAGGGTTTACAGATTTGTTAAGCTCTTTTGAAAAATATTTTTTAACCTCTTCTTGAACTAAAGGAACTCTTGTTGAACCACCAACCATAATTACCTCTTTAATATCAGAAGTACTTAAATCAGCATCAGATATAACACCAGTAATAGTTTTGATTGTGCTAGTTACTAAATCACCAATTAATGATTCAAATTTTGCTCTTGTAATTTTTGTAACAAGGTGCTTTGGTCCAGTTGCATCTGCTGTGATAAATGGTAAATTAATCTCTGTTTCAGTTGCACTTGAAAGCTCTTTTTTAGCATTTTCTGCACCATCTTTAATTCTTTGAAGTGCCATAACATCGTTTTTAATATCAATTCCTGTATCACTTTTAAACTGCTCTGCAATATAATTAATTAATCTATTATCAAAATCATCTCCACCAAGGAATGCATCACCACCAGTTGCCATAACTTCAACTACACCATCACCGGTTTCTAGTGCTGTAACATCAAATGTACCACCACCAAGGTCATAAACTACAATCTCTTCTGCATCTTTTTTATCAAGTCCATACGCTAACGCAGCTGAAGTTGGCTCATTGATAATTCTAAGAACATTAAGTCCTGCAATTGTTCCCGCCTCTTTTGTAGCTTTTCTTTGGTTATCATTAAAGTAAGCAGGAACTGTAATAACTGCATCAGTTACAGTCTCTCCAAGATATGCTTCTGCATCTTCTTTAAGCTTAATTAATACTTTTGCTGAAATCTCTTGAGGAGTATAAGTTTTACCAGCAACTTCAATTGCACAAGCACCACTTCTATCTATAATATGATATGGAAGATGTTTTTGAGCCTCTTTTGCATGGTCATCTTTAAACATTAAACCCATAATTCTTTTAATTGAATAAATTGTTTTTTCAGGGTTTGTTATCGCTTGTCTTTTTGCAGTCTCACCTACTAAAACTTCACCTTTATCTGTAAATGCTACGATTGAAGGAGTTGTATTTTTACCCTCTTTATTTGCTATAATTTTAGCTTCACCATTTTCAAAAACTGCCATTGCTGAGTTTGTTGTTCCTAAATCTATTCCTAATACTTTTGCCATTTTTATCTTTCCTTGTTTAATTATTATTTATTTTAAATTAGGGTACCTACAAGAGGCACCCCTACACAATTGTAACAATATTTAACATTGCACAATTGTAGGGGCAATCCCTTGTGGTTGCCCTTTTATCTATTTTGCTGTACTAACCATTGGTGAACGCAAAACTCTCTCTTTTATCATATAACCTTTTTGCATAACAGCAACTATATGTCCACTTTCATGCTCATCACTATCTACTTGTATAATTGCTTGATGAAGATTTGGGTCAAGTTCACCATCACAATTAATTTCAACGATATGATTCTTTTCTAAAACTTTTTTAAGTTGTTGAAATGTTAAATCCACACCCTCTTTAATTTTACTTAAAATTTCATTTTCCTCTTCAATCTCAACAGCATTAATTGTATTAATAGCTTGTTCAAATGAATCAAGAACACCTAAAATATCAGTGGCAAATTTTTCATTAGAGTATGCTACCGCTGCATTTTTGTCTTTTTGCATTAATCTTTTAGAATTTTCAAAATCAGCGTGAGCTCTTAGATATTTATCTTTATAATCTAATGCCTCTGCTTTTGCAACTGCAAGTTCATCAATTTCAGGAGTATCTTCTTTAACTTCTTTAACTTCTTCTGTCGCAATCTCTTCAGTTAAAGGATTTTCTATCTCTTCTTCTTTTGATTGTTCTGTTTTATCACTCATAAAACTCCTTTTATCAAATTTAATTATTGCATTCTTTACATTTTTAAAGATGCTTAAGAGAATTATACAACATTTAGTCTATATTTGTCAAGGGCTACTTTAATATTTTTAGTTAGTGAAGTTTAGTCTATCTCACTAAAGTATTAAAATGCTCTTCTGTTGTAGGGATTAATATAATCTCTCCTATCTCTAAATTTGTTTTTAAAAATCTATTTGCCTTACATATATCACCCATAGTTATATTATACTCATTAGCTAACTTATATATAGAAATATTATTCTCTACTATATAAGATAAAAAATACTCATCTTTAGGTTTTATTTCTGATAGAGTTCTTTCAAAACTTGGAACTGGTGCTTTAGCTCCAGCTTTTGGTAAGGCTGAAGCCATCACTTCCGATGAATTATCAATATCATATAAAAGGTAGAATTGAGCTAATTTATTTTTTGGAATAGTTATATTTGTAATCTCTTCTACCATAGAATTTTGATTTTTAATATGGCTATTCATCTTTGATAATATATTCTTATCAACTCCTATAATTTGAGCCAAAATTGACAAATTAGTTCCCCTTTTTACAAATACCTCAACAACTCCCTCATCATCATAATTAATAATTGTATTTTCTTTAAATTTAAATGCAAGTGGAATATTTGAGTTATATGGATTATTTTCTCCAATCATTGATAATAATAAAATTTTTTTTACATACTCTCTTGTCTCTTTTGGGATATATTTTTGATTTTCATCAAGTAAAACTACAATATCATCACTTCCAGCTTTTTTAATAGCCTTTGCCACTCTCCCCTCTCCACAATTATAAGCCATAATCGCCAAATACCACTTTCCAAAATCTTTTTTTAATTTTTTAAGATATTTAATTGCAGCAGTTGTTGATGATATTGGATTATATCTTTCATCTATATATTTATTTACACTTAAATTATAATGTCTTGCCGTTGATGGCATAAATTGCCAAATTCCAACAGCTTTTTTTGGTGATATTACATTTGGATTAAATCCTGATTCAACCATTGACATATATATAAACAAGTCACTTAATCCATCATCTCTTAGCATATATTTAAATGTTGGAATATAATCTTTCCCTCTTTTAATAGAGTTTTTATAAAACCTAGTTAAAGATTTCTCTTTTTTAATTACAAATTTATTAAAAGAATTATTATAAATATAATTATTATCTACACCAAATTGAGATAAAACATAATTATAAGTTGGATATTTATTTATAATGTAATTATCACTATATAAAAAGGTGGTTACAAAAAATAAAAAAAGTTTAAATATTCTTTTTCTTTTTTTCAACATTTAAACTTTAAATCTCTCTTTACTTTTACAATAATCTGCCAAAAAACAATCTTCACAAATTGGAGATAAAGCTTTACATTGATATCTTCCAAAAAGAACCATCGCTTGATGAAGAAGATGTAACTCTGTTTTAAATTTTTTTGATAACTGTTCCTCTGTAGTGGTTGCCGTTTTAGCATCACTTAATCCTAATCTATGAGCAACTCTAAAAACGTGTGTATCAACTGCCATTAAGTTTGCACCCATATATTCAATCATAACAACATTTGCCGTTTTTTGCCCAACTCCCGCTAATTTAATCAACTCTTTTTGCTCTAAAGGTATCTCATTATTATATTCTTTTACCACTAATTGTGCCATTTTTAAAAGATTTTTTGCCTTGTTATTAAAAAATGAACAGCTATTAATATACTTTTTTATATCATTAATATCAGCAACTGCCAATTCTTTTACAGATGGATACTCTTTAAAAAGAGCAGGAGTAATAACATTAACTCGTTTATCTGTACATTGAGCAGAAAGCATCACACTAATTAATAGTTGATATAAATTATCATATTGAAGCTCTGTTACAGAATCTGGATATTTTTCTAAAAATATATCTTTTATCTCTAAAATCTCTTTTTTTGTTGCCATTTTTATTTTTTTAGCTTTTTTTATCAACTTGTTTACCTTACTAAAGAATTTGTTATCTAAAATATTATAAAATATTACCATAATTATACAAATAGTTAATATTTAAAACTTAAGGAAATAGAATGAAGATAGTTAAAAGTTCTCTAATTATTATATCACTAGCATTGTCAGGATTACATGCAGGTGATACAATTGCAACAGTAAATGGTAAAAATATAACAGCAGATGATGCAGAGTTATTTGTAAAAGCTTCTGCTCCACAAGCAACTTTTGCAACTTTACCCAATGAACAAAAAGTTATGATTATAGATAGACTAATTGAAAGAAGTTTATTTATTGAAGCTGCAAAAAAAGATAAAGTAGATGAGTCTCCTCTTTTTAAAGAGAATCTTGAAAAATTAAAAGATGAGCTTTTTGTAAATTTATGGATGAAAAAACAGATGGAACATACTATTGTAAGTGATAGTGAAGCTAAAGATTTTTATAAAAAGAATCGAGATAAATTCAAAAATCCTCAAACTGCACAAGCTAAACATATTTTGGTTGAGACAGAAAAAGAGGCAAAAGATATTATAGCTTTAATGTCAAAACTTAAAGATAAAGCTTTAATGGATAAATTTATAGAGTTGGCAAAATCAAAATCAACTGGACCTTCTGGACCAAATGGTGGAGATTTAGGTAGCTTTACAGCAGATCAAATGGTACCAGAGTTTTCGAAAGCTACATTTGCACTTAAAGATGGAACTATTACAACAACTCCTGTTAAAACTCAATTTGGTTTTCATATAATCTATTTAGAAAAACTAAATCCAGCTGAAATAATAGAGTTTGATAAAGTAAAAGATAATATCATTCAATCGTTAAGACAAAAGCAGTTTAACTCTAAATTAACAGAGATTGCAAAAGAGTTGAAATCTAAGGCAGATGTAAAAAATCTTCTTGATACAAATAGCTCAAAGTAAAAGTAGCGGTTTAACTATTAACTAATTATTTACTTTAATTGGTTAATATATTACTTAACAAATTTTTATAAATAAAAGGAAAAAATATGAACAAAATTTTAAAAACATCAGTGTTGGCAATCGTATTAGCAACATCATCTACAATAGCAGGAGATGTAATTGGTACAGTAGATGGATTAGATATAACAAAAACAGAGGCTAATAAATTTCTTAAGGCAGTAACTCCAAAAGATAAAAAAGTTCAAACTTATGATAAATTAGACAAAGATCAAAAAAAGTCTATTATACAAAGTTTAGCTCCTGGTATATTAATTAAAAGTAAAGCAGAAATAGCTGTAACAAAAGAGGAAAAAGAGCAGTTAATTGCAAATTATTGGATGCAAAAAGAGTTAGCAAAATATAAAGCTACTGACGCTGAAGCAAAAACGGTTTATGAAAAAAATAAAAAAACATATCAAGCAAAAGGTAAACAATTGACTTTTGAAAAAGTTCAAGATTTTATTAAAATGCAACTTAAACAGAAAAAACTTATTGATGCTCTTATGAAAGAAGCTAAAGTGGTAATTAAATAATTTTTTAACCAAAGGAATTGATATATGTCTTTAAAAGTTTTAGATTCTATTGATGCTGGTGTTGTAACTGGTGATAATCTTAATAAATTATTTTCTATAGCGAAAAAGGAGGGTTTTGCCCTTCCTGCTGTAAATGTCGTTGGAACAAACTCAATTAATGCTGTTTTAGAATCTGCTAAGATAGTAAACTCTCCAATTATTATTCAATTTTCTCATGGTGGTGGTTCTTTTTATGGTGGTAAAGGTTTAGATGCTGATACCTCTGCTGTATTAGGTGCGATATCAGGGGCTAATCATATTCATAGTATGGCAAAAGCTTATGGTGTGCCTGTTGTAATTCATACAGACCACGCTGCAAGAAAACTTTTACCTTGGATTGATGCTTTACTTGATGCAAGTGAAGAGCATTATAAAAAATATGGTATCCCTCTTTTTTCATCTCATATGATAGATTTATCAGAAGAATCTATAGAAGACAATATTGCAACTTGTAAAAAGTATTTAGAGAGAATGAGTAAAATTGATATGACTCTTGAGATAGAACTTGGTGTTACTGGTGGAGAAGAGGATGGAGTTGATAATACTAATATTGACAGTTCACTTTTATATACTCAACCCGAAGAGGTGGCCTTTGCTTATGAAGAGTTAAGTAAAATTAGTGATAAATTTACAATCGCTGCATCTTTTGGTAATGTTCATGGTGTTTATAAACCTGGTAATGTTACTTTAACTCCAAAAATATTAGATAATTCTCAAAAATTTATCCAAGAGAAATACAATACTAAAGATAGTAGTAAACCTGTTTATTTCGTATTTCATGGTGGTTCTGGCTCATCACTAGAAGATATTAGAGAAGCAATTGGATATGGTGTTGTTAAAATGAATATTGATACAGATACTCAATGGGCATTTTGGGATGGTGTAAAAAATTATATTGAAAAAAATAATGACTATCTTCAAGGTCAAATTGGTAATCCAGATGGCGAAGATAAACCAAATAAAAAATATTATGACCCTAGAAAATGGCTTAGAGATGGTGAGCTAACTTTGGTTAAAAGATTAAAAGTGGCATTTGAAGATTTAAATGCACTTAATCGTAATTAATAATATAATTTTAGGATAGAATATAGTAGAGGCAATCCTTTATGGTTGCCTTTTGGAAGTTATTCCTAAAATTATAATTTAAAGAATCTAATATGAGAAACAACCCTTTTCAAATATCTCCAATAGAACAAATTAGCTTTAAAAATAAAAAGATATTTATTAAACGAGATGACCTTTTAAGTGATGACTTTTCTGGAAATAAAGCAAGAAAATTATATTTTTATCTAATTAATGATTTCCCTAATATTAAAAAAGTTATATCTTATGGTTCAGTTCAGTCAAATGCAATGTATTCATTATCTGTTTTATGTAAAAAAAGAAACTGGAAATTTGACTATTTGGTTAATCATATTCCCTCATATCTACAAGAAAATCCAGAGGGAAACTATAAATATGCTCTTGAAAATGGGATGAATTTAATTATTGGTGAAAATATTTCGGAAGTGATGGCTTCAGCCTCACCAAAAGCTGGAGCTAAAGCACCAGTTCCAAACTTGGAAAGAACTCTAATAGATAATGATACTTTAATTATTCAAGAGGGTGGTAGAGATTTAGAGGCAAAAGTTGGTATTGATATTTTAGCTTCTGAAATAGTTGAGTGGAAAAATAAAAATAACTTTTCTAATCTTAAAGTTATCCTCCCCTCGGGTACTGGAACAACTGCACTATTTTTATCAAAAGCTCTTACAAAAGAGAATATAAAAGTTTATACAATCCCTTGTGTAGGAGATAAAGAGTATCTTTTAGAGCAATTTAAAATGCTAGAAGAAAATTCAAAATATTATCCTGAAATTTTACTTTTAGATAAAAAATATCATTTTGGAAAACTATATAAAAATAATTATGAAATTTGGTTAGAGTTAAAAGAGAAATCTAAAATAGAATTTGACTTATTATATGATCCAAAAGGATGGTTAGTGATAGAAAAATATAGTGATATATTTAATGAAGAAACTTTATATATTCATCAAGGTGGATTGATTGGAAATGAGAGTATGATAAAAAGATATGAGCGTAAATATAAGTTCTAGTAACAATTAATTAACAATTATATGATAAAATTATATTTATAACTTAAAAGGATATATTATTTTTTATATTAAAATTATTTTTATATATATTATTTTTTCATATCAAACACTTCAAGCTAAAGATAATAGAGAGCTTAATAATGATATTAAAAGATTAGTACAAGAGATTAAAAAAGCACCTCAATCTCAAAAAAGAGTTCTGATTAATAAACTTAAAGTAAAAGTTAGAACTATCAATAAATTAAAAAGAGTAAAAATAATTAAAGAGATTAAAAAATCTTTAAGTCAAAGATCTAATACTATTAGATATAAAAAACCTCTTATCATAAATCAAAGAGATAATATGGAATCATCATTAAATATTATACCGATAATTCAAAAAGTTAAAATTCCTAAGATTGAAGTTCCAGTAGTAGTTCCAGTAGTAGTTCCTGAGCCAGAACTAGAGATACCTAAGGTTAAAGTTCCAGTAGTAGTTCAAGAACCTATAATTGAAACTCCTAAAATAGATAATCCTATTATAAAAAAAGAGCCAACTATTGAAATTCCTAAGATTGAGATTCCAGTTCCTGTAGTTGTCCAAGAAGATATAATTGAAACTCCTAAAATGAATAACCCTATTATTCCAGCAGTTAATGAACCAAAAGTTGAAATTCCTAAGATTAAAGTTCCAGTAGTTATTCCTGAGCCAAGAATTGAAACTCCACAAATTGAAGTTCCTGCTATTATTAAAGAACCTTTGGTTGAAACTCCAATACAAGAGTTTCCTCATGAGATTAAAAATCCACAAGAACCTACTACTCCTGTTGAGGTTAATAATAATCAACCAGAAGTTCAAATAACACAAGAACCAACAGTTCAAGAGCAACCTCAACATATTAGGAGAATCTTTTAATGTTAAGAGTAGTAATATTAACGGCTTTTTTAAGTCTATTTTTGTATGGATATGAAGATTTGGATATAGATGGAGTTGATGATTCTATTGATAAATGTTTAAACACATCTTTTGATGATGAGGTGGGAGAGGATGGATGTCCTTATAATCAGAGTTATAGAGGAAAATTAATCCTTAGTTTTGGCAAAAAAATAGCATATAGTAAGAGTGATTTACAAACAAATTCTCTTAATTTCTATGCTAATTATAGATATAATAACTGGTCACTCTCTTTGAGTACTTCATCTTATGATATTTTTGATAATCTTTATAATAATTTAAATCTTTGGGGAGACTATTATCTAATTGGAGGGTATAGTCATAAGCATAATAAATTTACAACACAATATTCTTTGGGTATGAAAATACCAAATAATGATAGTGATATTAGCTCTAAAGAGTTTGATTTTTTTGCATCTATAAATTTAAATTATAGATTAAGTAATGCTCAAAATATATATGGTAGTTATGGATATACTTTAACAGGTGATAGTGATAAACAAAACTATAAGAATTACAGTAGTTTGATGGTTGGAACAAGTTATATGATGAGTGATAAATGGCAAGTAAATTTTAATTATAACTATAGTGATTCAAGTTATGAAAATGAAGATAACTACCATAATATATCTTTTGGTAATTATTATGAAGTATCAGAAAAAGTTTTTATAAAAATGCGTTATGATAGAGGTTTAGATGATAACTCTTATAAAAATGCCTTTTCATTATCTATAGGTAGAGTTTTTGAATAGTATTCTTTTACTAGAAGATGACCCACTTTTGGCTAAAACTCTTATTCGATATTTAGAATTACATAAATATAATATTGATTGGGTTAAAAATGGTGAAGAAGCTTTAGATTATTGTTATAAAAACTCATATATAATTTACCTTTTTGATATAAATGTTCCTTGTTTAAATGGAATAGATTTATTAGATTCATTAAGAGAATATGGAGATAAAACACCAACTATTTTAATTAGTGCTTTGATTGATATAGAATCAATTACAAAAGGATTTATAGCAGGAGCAGATGATTATATAAAAAAACCATTTGACCCAGAAGAGCTAGTAGTTAGAATTAAAGCAAAAACAGAGTTTGGACAAAGAAATCTTATATTTAGAGAATTTGAGATAGATATATTGAATAATAATATTTTACTGAATAATATAGAGTTAGATTTAGGAATAGTTCAAAAAAGAATACTTATCTCTTTAATCAAAAACTATCCAAATCCTGTAACAAAAGATAATCTCTTTGATTTTTTGGAAAAACCATCTGATTTAGCATTAAGAGTTAATATATCTAAACTAAAAAGAAAACTAAGAATAGATATTAAAAATGTAAGAGGGATAGGCTATAAGATTATCTAATTCAGAACAAGAGTCTCTTAAAAAAAGTTTTATATTATTTTTTTTTGTTATTGAATTTTTTTTAAGTTTTATATTTTATAATTATACATTAATTGAAAAAGATCATTTAGAAAAAGAGATATTCTTAAAGATGAAAAACTATAGTATCACTTTAGATAAGTATATATATAATTATAGTATTGATATAGTTAATAAAAATAATAAAAAATTATATGAGCTGTATTTTAATAAAAATGAATTGTATATACTAGTACCTCTTCCAATGGATAGTTCATCGTTTATGAAAATAATATATTCTAAAAATGATTATTTTCTTAAATTAGATAGTATCTATAATACCTTAATCTTAAAATTTATAGTTTTAACTCTTATAAATATCATAATAGCTCTTATATTTTCTTTTTACTCTTTAAATCCACTTAGAAAATCATTACTAATGCTTCAAGAGTTTATGAGAGATATTATTCATGATTTAAATACACCAATCAGTTCTATTATGATAAATTTAAAAATGATTCAAAATCCATCTTATGAAATTAAAGTGATTGAACAAAGTGTTAATATTCTGGCATCTTTGCATAAAAATTTGGATAACTACTGTAATTCATCTATACTATTAAAAGAGAAAATATCTATAAAAAATATTATAACGAAACAGAGTAATTTTTTTATATCAATATATGATTATATAGATTGGAATATATCTATTAATGAAGATATAGAGATAGAGTCAAATTATGAGGCAATGGAGAGAATAATATATAACCTTTTAAATAATGCGTGTAGATATAATACAACTAATGGTTTTATTAAAATAATTTTAAAAAATAAAAAACTTATTATTATAAATGATAGTTATGGTATTGATAATCCATCCAAAGTTTTTGATAGATTTTATAAAGAGAGTGATAGAGGCTTAGGAATAGGTCTTCATATTGTTTCCAAATTATCTAAAGAGTTAGATGTTACAATAAAATTAGAGGTTAAAGATAAAATAGTTACCACCTCATTATCTTTTTAAACTAGTATGAAGTAACACTAAAGTAACAAATCTTAGTTATAATTTTATTATCAAAACAAAATAAGGATAACAAATGAAAAACATTTTTAAAATCAGTACACTTTCTATTATCACTATATTAGCACTATCAAGTTGTGGAGGTGGTTCTTCAACTTCATCTAATGATTCTACAACACCAATGGTAGCAGATACAGGAAGTAATGTAAAACAGGGATATTTTGTTGATTCAGGAGTTGAAGGTCTTGATTATAATGCAACTCCATCAGGTAAAACTGGTGTAACAGATGAAAATGGTTCATTTGATTATGTTGATGGTGATATAGTTAGATTCTCTGTAGGTAATCTTGAATTAGGAGAAGCAGAACCAGCAGAAGATGGTCTTGTTACACCAAAGAATATTATTCCTGATGATATTATTAGTGAAGAGGATAAAGTAGAGGCTGAAGGTTTAATGCTTAGAGTTTTACAATCAATAGATGCTGATAATAATCCTGAAAATGGTATCGAAATTCCGAAAGATATTAGAGAAGAGTTTACTAAGCCTGAATTTAAACCAACTCTTTTATCAGATTTTAATGAAGAGGGAATTATTGGACTTCATCCAAGAATGAAAGCTCTAATTGATGAAAATGGTGATGGTATTATTGATGTTGATTTAGATAAAGCTATTATACATCATGATGATAGTAAAAACAAATGGGTAAATGGTGAAAAACCAGGAGTAACACCTGCTGTTCCAAATGTGGATACTACTACAGATACAGAAGTTGATGATAGTGATGTTGAAACTCCTGATGTTGAAACTCCTGATGTTGATGCTCCTGATTTTGAAACTCCTGATGTTGATGCTCCTGATTTTGAAACTCCTGATGTTGAAACTCCTGATGTTGATATTAATGATATTAATGATAATGATTTTGATGCTCCTGATGTTGATATTAATGATATTAATGATAATGATTTTGATGCTCCTGATGTTGATATTAATGATAATGATTTTGAAACTCCTGATGTTGATATTAATGATATTAATGATAATGATATTGAAACTCCTGATGTTGATGAAGTACCTAGTACTGGTAAAAATGGAACAGCAGATGATCTTGAGGTAAAAATACCTGATAATAATATTTTTGATGTTGAAACTCCTGATGTTGAAACTCCTGATGTTGAAACTCCTGATGTTGAAACTCCTGATGTTGAAACTCCTGATGTTGAAACTCCTGATGATGCGGAAGAAGCTCCAGCAGAAAGAGAATCAACACCTAGTAAAAAATAAAATAATAGAAATATAATTTTATGGTACCTACAAAAGGTACCCCCCTACAAAATGGGTTTATATAAGCAATCCACAATGCCAATGAAATAAGGATTATTATGCTTTTGGACATGGTGCTTTAGGTCTCTCCGTATATTAGGGAGAGGCTAAAGAAAGCCATCTCGTCCAAAAAAAACTTAATTCATTGGCATTGGGGTAATCACTTGTGGTTGCCCTGTAGAAGTTAAATTTTTATGGTAAACATAATTTTCCTTAAGTAAGTAAGATATACTATCTCTACTAAAAGGTAGAGGTAGGTATTAATTTTTTTTTGACTCTCTAACATTTATTACTCTTCGTGCTAACCTAAATCTTTGCTGATAAAATGGTTTTGCAAGACTACTTACAATAACTTTTTTCTTTGTACTACTTGCGTGTACAAATTTATTATCTCCTATATAAATACCAACATGAGTTACTGTCCCTTTTTTAGCTTTAGAAGTATCAAAAAAGATTAAATCACCTGCTAATAATTTATTTTTTGGAACAAACTCACCAAATTTTGATTGCATTTTTGAGTTCCTAGGTATAGAAATACCTTTTTTCTTATATACAAATTTAGTATAACCAGAACAATCAAATCCAGATACATTGGCACCACCCCATATATATTTTATCCCTTTGTATGATTTAGCAATCTTAAGAATATCTTTTTGAGATATATTTATCCCCTTTATTGCCATTTTAAACTCTTTATAAAAAATATCTGATTTTAAAAAGTAGTATCTTGGGTCATAAATAATGGCTGATGAACCACAACTTGATAGTATAAGTAGTAAAATAGTAAATAAAAAGATATGTTTAAAATTAAACATAATGCATCCTTATAAAATTATGAAATAAAAGTGTGAAAATATAAAATATGTAGAGTCTTGAAATTTTGTTTTTTTTGTTTAATATAATGGCTTAATCATTAAGTTACCATAATAAGCTCCTATAAGTTTAATCTAAAAATAATTGAAAAGTCTTATATAAAAAATAATTTTGAATTGAATTTGGTTTAAAATTTGTATAATGTATAAAAATTATTATAACAAAAATATATATAATATCAGCTGAAAATATATATTTTTAGCTAATATACTTCTTTCAAAATTCGGAACTGATGCTTTAACTCCAAATTTATGTAAGGCTGAAGCCATCAGTTCCGATAAGTTTACTATTTTATATCTAACATTCGCTCAAGTGCAATATTTGCCCATTTAGTTGTATGTTCATCAATAGCTATCTCATTAATTGGATTATTATCTTCTATTGATTTTAATGCAAGATACAAATCTTCTAGTGTTGTTTCATTCATTGTTGGACATTCGGGTTTTGTTGAAGATAGTACAAAAGTATTCTTTTCTCTCATTCTATTTACCAAGTTATACTCTGTTCCAACTGCCACTTTTTGATTAATATCAAGCTCATTTACATATTTTATAAGCATAGAAGTTGAACCAGAAAAATCTGCTTTTTCTACAATTTTTGGGTCACATTCAGGATGAACAGCAATCAAAATATTAGGATATTTTTCTCTGTAAAACTCTATATCTTCAACTGTAAAAAGTTGGTGAACAGAACAAAAACCATCATAACATATCACATCACAATTATTTGGATCTTGATTATCACCAATTATACAAGATTTAAGCTCCATTGAGTTTGCAAAATTCTGCCCTAAACATCTATCAGGAACAAAAAGGATTTTTTTGCCACTCTCTAACCCTTTTTCAATAATTTTAAAAGCGTTTGAGCTAGTACAAACAAGTCCACCCATCTCTCCAACTTTAGATTTTACACTTACATCAGAGTTTATATATGTAATTGGCAAAATATTCTCTTTTTTAATCCCTGCTTTTACCATAAAATCTACACTTTGATCAAAAGTAACACCATCAATCATCTTTGCCATTGCACAACAAGCCATTTTAGGCATAATAACTCTTTTATGTGGAGCAATAACTTTTACACTTTGACCCATAAATCCTACACCACAAAAGACAACCCATGGATTTTTATCGGCTTTACATTTTCTTGCTAATTCTAAACTATCTCCTGTAATATCAGCCATATCAAATACTTCATCTCTTTGATAATAATGTCCTACAACTGTTACAGGTAACTCTTGTTTTAAGCGTTTTATCTCGTTTTTATAATCAATATCCATAAATACCTCTTTTTTTTTATAATAATTTTATCTAAATTGAGTTAAAATTCCAAATATAAATATTTTAAATTGGAGTATAATGGAATTTTTAAATCAAAATATAGTTTTATATATATCAGTATATATACTATCAAGTATACCTTTTGGTTATCTTTTAGCATTAAAATTTGCGAATGTAAATGTAAAGAACTCAGGGAGTGGTAATATTGGAGCAACAAATGTATTGCGAGTTGTTAAAGAAACAGACCCTATTTTAGCAAAAAAATTAGGTGCTATTACACTATTTTTAGATGCAATAAAGGGTGTTATTATATTAATAATAGCTATGTTATTAGATGTTCCAGAGAATACTCTTTGGGCAATTGCTATATTAGCTGTTATTGGTCATTGTTACTCTATATTCTTAGGTTTTGAGGGTGGTAAAGGTGTTGCTACAGCAATTGGAGTATTAGCTATAATGGTGCCATATTCTGCCTTAGTTGGAATTTTGGTTTGGGCATTTTCTGGTAAAGTACTCAAAGTATCATCAGTTGCCTCACTTATTGCATTAGTAGCACTTGTAATCTCTAGCTATATTTTCTATCCTCTAATGACTCATTCACCAATTTGGATAATTGCTATTATAGTTTTTTATCAACATATACCTAATATTACACGATTAATATATAAAGAAGAAAAAGCTATATGACAATTCACATAAAAAATCTTGAGATATATGCTATTATAGGTATTTTAGATGCTGAAAGAGTTTCAAAGCAAAAAATAATTGTAGATATGAAAATATTATATGATTATAATAAAAATAATTTTATTAATTATGCAGATATATCAAATTTAGTAGAAAAAATAATTATAAAAAGTAAGTTTTTACTTATTGAAGATGCGTTATTAATCATACAAAAAGAGATTATTCACCTTTATCCTAAGATGGAAGAGCTTGAAATAGAGATTAAAAAACCTGATATTATCCCTAATTGTATTGTATCTATCTCTAAAAAGTGGATTTTTTAATAATTATTTACGAATAAACCAAAAATATGCTATAATATTAAAAAAAAATTAAGCTTGTAGTATAAAGGAAGTTAATCATGAGATTGTTAATTATTGAAGATGAAGTGCCACTAAGTAAAACACTTTCGGAGGAATTAAGAAAGGTTGATTATCAAATTGATACAGCTGAAAATCTAGGTGATGCTAGGTACTATTTAGGAATAAGAAATTATGATTTAGTATTGCTTGATTGGATGCTTCCTGATGGTAAAGGGATAGATATTATAGAGGAGATTAAAGAAAAATTTTCAAAAACTTCTATTATTATGATATCTGAAAAAGAGGATAAAGAAAGTGAAATAGAAGCTTTGAAAAGTGGTGCAGATGATTATATTAAAAAACCTTTTGATTTTGAAATTTTACTCGTTAGAATAGAAGCTAAACTTAGATTTGGCACAAGTAATATCATCAAAATAAATAACTTAATAATTAATCCTGAAGAGGAAAAAATAATATATAATGATGAAGAGATAGAGCTAAAAGGAAAACCTTTTGAAGTTTTAACTCATCTAGCAATGCACAAAGATCAAATAGTATCAAAAGAGCAACTACTTGACGCGATATGGGAAGAACCTGAGCTTGTTACTCCTAATGTTATTGAGGTGGCGATTAATCAAATTAGACAAAAGATGGATAAACCTCTTAATATCACAACCATTGAAACTGTAAGAAGACGAGGTTATAGATTTTGTTTTCCAAAAAAAATAACTCCATAATATTAAATTAAATTTAATATTTAAATAAAGAATAAGCTTTTATAAGATATAACTCTTAAAAAGAAGAGGAATTAATATGGCACTTTTAATAAATGATGAGTGTATCGCATGTGATGCTTGTAGAGAAGAGTGTCCAAACGATGCAATTGAAGAGAATGATCCAATATATATAATTGATGCAGATAGATGTACGGAATGTGTAGGGGATTATGATGATCCATCTTGTATTGCTGTATGTCCTGTTGATTGTATAGTTTTAGACCCTAATAATCTAGAAAATATTGATGAACTTAAATTTAAATATGATCAATTACAAAAGGAAGAGTAGGTAATCTCTTATGAATAAACGAGTAGCTATTATAGATATAGGTTCAAATTCAGCTAGATTAGTAATATTTGAAAGAAGTAGTAAATTTGGTTTTCATCTTATTAGTGAACAAAAAAGTAGAGTTCGAATAGGTGAGGGAGCATATAAACAAAATGGGTATCTTCAGCCTATAGGTATACAACGAGCATATTTAGCACTTCAAAGTTTTACTCAATCAATTGATGAATATTGTGTTGATGAAATATTTTGTGTAGCTACTTCTGCCTTAAGAGATGCACCAAATGCAAATGAATTTATTTTATGGATAAAGAGATATTTAGGACTAGATATAAAGATTATTGATGGTAAGAAAGAAGCTTTTTATGGAGCTGTTGCAACTAGTAACCTTTTGCCTATAATCGATGCAATTACTATTGATATCGGTGGAGGTTCATCTGATTTATCTCTTATTAAAAATGGTAAAGTCACTGATACAATCTCTTTAAATCTAGGAACAGTAAGATTAAAAGAGCTTTTTTCAGATGAAAATACAGATACAAATAGAATAAAAGAATATATATCTAAAGAGTTAGAAAAACTTCCAAACAGTTTTAAAGATAAACAGGTTATTGGACTTGGTGGTACAATTAGAGCATTAAGTAAAGCAATTATGCTAAAAATTGATTATCCATTTAAAAAACTTCATGGTTTTACTTATAAAATAGAAGACTACAGAGATTATTTTAATCAAATAATTTTATCTGATAATGATAATTTAAAAAAACTTTATATTAAAGATGATAGAGTTGATACAATTAGGGAGGGAACTCTTATATTTGTTAAAATACTTGAAGCTATCAGTGCAAGGAATATGATAACTAGTGGGGTTGGCGTTAGAGAGGGGATATTTTTGAGTTTATTGCTTAAAAATTATAATTATATATTTCCTGATAATTTAAATCCCAGTTTAGTTAGTATGCAAGATAGATTTGATAATACAAATAAAAATTATATAAATAAAGTTAGTAGTTCTGTGGAATTATTAACTCTTTTAAAAACAAATTTAAATATAGAGTGTGATTATAAAGATGAGTTAATATCTGCAATTTTACTCTCAAATATTGGGAAGTCACTTACAATATATAATGCAAATGAACATGCTTTTTATATTGCATCTCAAGAGCTGAAATATAAATATACCCATTCTCAAATTATATTAATATCAATGCTTTTAAGAACAAATATAAAAGATATAAAAAAGAATGAATTATATAATAAGTATAAAAATATGTTACCTAAAAAGAAAATATTTAAATTATTAAATTTTGTATATATTGTTATAGTAGAGATTTATAATATCTCTAAAAATGCTAATATCAAGTTTAGATTTAATAAAAATATACTTTATATATCATCAAATAAATCTTTATATTTAGCCAAAGATAATATTAAAAAGATAAAAAGAATTAAAAACTTTGATATAATAATAGATGATATATCTAAGATACCAACAATTGATTCAATTATTAAGATTTAATTGGGTATAATCTTGTTTATTTTATTTTTGTAATCTAAAAACTATAAAGGAGATAACCAATATGCCTAAAATGAAAAGTAAAAAAGGTGCTGTAAAGCGTTTTAAAGTTAAAAAAAGTGGTCTTGTAAAAAGAGGAACTGCTTTTAGAAGTCACATCTTATCAAAAGTTGATGGAAAAAGTCATAGAAATATGAGAAGTCCAAAATATGTAGATGGTGCTGATGCTAAAAATATCAAAGAGATGATTGTATAATTATCTAAAAAAATATTAATGAGTTCCCCCAAAAAGGGCAAGTTCAAATATTATAGTATTTGACACCTTCAAAAGCCATAGAGCTATTTATCAGGTAAAGGAAAATATATGAGAGTAAAAACAGGTGTCGTTAGAAGCCGAAGACACAAGAAATTATTAAAACAGGCAAAAGGTTTCTACAGTGGTAGAAGAAAACATTTTAGAAAAGCTAAAGAGCAATTAGAACGTTCATTAGTTTATGCTTATAGAGATAGAAGAAACAAAAAAAGAGACTTTAGAAGACTTTGGATTACAAGAATTAATGCTGCTGCAAGATTAAATGATATGAATTATTCAACATTTATGCATGGTCTTAAATTAGCTAATATTGAACTAGATAGAAAAATCTTGGCTGATATGGCAATGAATGAACCTGTAAGTTTTGCAAAAGTAGCACAAGCTTCAAAAGATGCTTTAGCTTCATAAATATATTCTACCTCCTTAGCAAGATGAAATTTATCATCTTGCTAACAACTTTACCTATCCCTATTTTTTATTATTAAACTCTCTTCAAATTTATACTTAATTATTTATGCTATAATAAATTTAATTTAATTTACTATACGAGGATAATATATGGCAAATGAAAGTATAACTGATGATATTATAAGAGATTTTTTTCAAACTAATGAACTTTACAAAAATAATCAAGTAACTATGGAAAGACAATCATCAAAAAATATAAAAATAGATAAATTATTAAAAAATGCTTCAAAAAATGGTGAAGGTAAAGGTTACCCTGATTTTATCATTCAATATAAAGAGAATCCAAATTTTATAATAGTAATTGAATCAAAAGCAGATAAAAAAAAACATAAATCTGATTTGTTAAATAAATACAAAGATTATGCCGTTGATGGTGTATTATTATATAGTTCATTTCTTTCAAAAGAGTATGATGTTTTAGCAATTGCAGTAAGTGGCGAAGAAAAATTAAATATATCACATTATCTACAGCTAAAGAATACAAAAGAGGCTCACCCTATTTTTAATGATGATAAACTTTTAACTCTATTGGATTATGAAAATGGCTATAAAACAGATGAAAGAAAGTTTAATCAAGATTTTCAAGAATTATTAAAATATTCTAAAACACTTAATGATAAACTTCATACTTTAAAAGTAAAAGAGAGTGAGAGAAGTTTACTAATAAGTGGTACGCTAATTGCTTTAACAGATAAATCTTTTTGTAGTGCTTATAAATTAAAAAATCCAAAATCATTAGCTAACTATTTAATAACTACAATCGAAGAAAAATTAATAGATGTTCAAAATAGACATATAGAAAATATTATTTCATCATATTCATTTATTAAATCACATACAATTTTATCTATCAAAGAGAATAAACTAAGAGATATTATTGATGAAATTGATGAAAAAATTAATAATTTTATTAAAACATATAAATACTTTGATACTTTAGGACAATTTTATATTGAATTTTTAAGATATGCAAATAATGATAAAGGTTTAGGAATTGTCTTAACACCTCCTCATATTACAGATTTATTTACAGAACTTGCTAATATAAATAGAGATAGTATAGTTCTAGATACTTGTACAGGGACTGGCGGATTTTTAATATCTGCAATGCGAGAGATGATAATTGATGCAGGTGGCGATGAAAAAAAAGAGTTAGAGATAAAATCAAAGCAAATAGTTGGAGTTGAAATTCAACATGATATATTTTCTTTAGTTTGTTCAAATATGTATATTCATGGAGATGGTAGAAGTAATTTACTAAAAGGTGGATGTTTTGATATTAATATTAAAGAGGAAGTGGCACAATATAAACCGAATGTAGGTTTTTTAAATCCACCGTATAAATCATCAAAAGATGATATAGAAGAGTTAGATTTTATTTTAAATAACTTGGAACAGTTAGAAAAAGGTAGCTTGTCTATTGCTATTATTCCAATGTCTTGTGTATTAGCAATTAGTGGTAATAGGTTATTATTAAAAGAAAAACTATTAAAAAATCATACACTAGAAGCAGTTTTTTCAATGCCAAATGAACTATTTCATAATTCTAAAGTAGGTGTTAATACATGTATAATAATATTTAAAGCAAAAGAGAAGCATCCTAATGGTTTTAAGACTTATTTCGCGTATTGGAAAAATGATGGATTTTCTAAAAAGAAAACTGGTGGAAGAAATGATTATGAGAATAAATGGGCTAACATAAAAAAAGAGTGGATTAATAACTATAGAAATAAAGATGAAATTGCAGGACATAGTATAAAAAAAGTTGTTGGTTTTAAAAATGAATGGTGTGTAGAGGCATTTATGCAGACAGATTATTCATTATTAAAGCTAAATAATTTTAAATTATCTATAAAAGAGATAGTTTTACATTATTTCAAATATGAATTTTTAGAAGAGATTACAAAAGTTCCTAAAAAAGAGAATAACTCACTTCTCTTAGATATTAAAAATTGGAAATATTTTAATATTGAAACTATATTTAAGGTAAAAGGCTCAAAAAGTTTTACAAAATCTGAAATTAAGAATTATCAAGATGGAAAGTTCCCTTATGTCGTAACTTCATCTGAAAATAATGGAGTTCAAGGACTTTATGATAGATATACAGAAGAGGGTAATGTATTAACTATAGATTCTGCAACAGTAGGTAGTTGTTTTTATCAAAAATATAACTTCTCAGCTAGTGACCATGTAGAAAAGCTAATTCCTAAATTTAATATGAATATTTATAGTGCTTTATTTTTAGTCACTATAATTAATTTGGAGAAAATAAGATATGGATATGGTAGAAAATTTGCTCAATTAAGAATAAAAACAACAGATATTAAATTACCACAAGATAAAAATGGTAATCCTGATTGGAAGTTTATGGAGGATTTTATTATATCTTTACCATATTCAAGTAATGTATAAAAGGAAAAAAAATGGTAGTAGCAGAGTGGCAAAAACAAAGAGCCGTATTAATGAGTTTTCCTCATAAAAATAGTGATTGGAGTGATAATTTACAAAAGGCTTTAATCCCTTTTATCCGTATAGCACAAGCTATCGCTTATTCTCAACCTGTTTATATTATATGTGATAACAAAGAGGATATATTAAATTTATTTTGTAGCACTAGAAATATGAGTTTTATAGAGATAAAAACTAATGATACTTGGATAAGAGATTATGGATATATTTCAGTACTAGAAGATGGAGAGATTAAACTATTAGATTTTGAATTTAATGCGTGGGGTAATAAATTTGAATCAAATCTTGATAATATGGTAAATAAGGCGTTATATCAAAAAGGATATATGGGAACAACTCCACTTAAAACAATAGATTTTGTATTAGAGGGTGGTTCTATTGAGAGTGACGGAATAGATACTATTATGACTACTAGTAAATGTTTATGTAACTCTAATCGTAATGATGGCTTAGAAAAATTACAAATAGAAGATAAATTAAAAGAGTATTTAGGGGCAAAAAGAGTATTATGGCTAGATTATGGATATTTAGCAGGAGATGATACAGATAGTCATATTGATACACTTGCAAGATTTGTAAGTAGTGATACAATTGTTTATCTTAAATGTGATGATAAAGAGGATGAACATTATATAGAGTTAAATCTAATGGAAAAAGAGTTACAAGAGTTTAGACAATATAACGGAGAAAAATATAATCTCATCTCATTGCCTATGACAAAGGCTAAATATAATACTGATGGCGATAGATTACCTGCGACTTATGCTAATTTTTTAATTACAAATAAAGCTATAATAGTCCCATCTTATAATGATAAAAATGATAAAAAAGCTCAAGATATATTAAGAGAGATATTTCCAAATAGAGAGATTATCCCTGTGGATTGTTTAGCTTTGATAGAAGAGGGTGGTTCTCTTCATTGTTCTACAATGCAGGTAGCATAATGAAAGTAGCATTGATTCAACAAGAGTATAAAGGCTCTAAAAAAGAAACTATAAAATATACAAAAAAGATGATTCAAGAGGCTTCAAAAAATGGAGCTAAACTTGTGGTACTTCAAGAGCTTCATCAAAATGAGTATTTTTGCCAAAGTGAAGATGTAAAGTTTTTTGATTATGCACTAAGTTTTAAAGAAGATATTAAATACTTTTCTAAGATTGCAAAAAAGTATAAAGTCGTACTCATAACTTCTTTGTTTGAAAAAAGAACCGCAGGACTTTACCATAATACATCTGTAGTATTTGAGAAAGATGGAACAATTGCTGGAAAATATAGAAAAATGCATATCCCAGATGACCCACAATTTTATGAAAAGTTTTATTTTACTCAAGGTGATGAAGATGGATTTAAGCCAATTGATACAAGTGTTGGAAAGCTAGGAGTGATGATTTGTTGGGATCAATGGTATCCTGAGGGGGCAAGAATTATGACTTTAAAAGGTGCAGAAATTTTGATTTATCCAACTGCTATTGGATGGTTTGATGAAGATTCACAAGATGAAAAAGATAGACAACTTGATAGCTGGATAACTATTCAACGCTCTCATGCAATTGCAAATGGAGTTGCTGTAATTAGCTGTAATCGTGTGGGTTTTGAATCTGATAGTAGTGGTGTAACAGATGGAATTAGATTTTGGGGAAATAGTTTTGTAAGCGATGCTGGAGGCAAAATTATTGCTCAAGCGAAAACTTCTGAGAAGATATTATATGCTAAGATTGATTCTAATTTAACTAAAGAGACAAGAGATATTTGGCCTTTTTTACGAGATAGACGAATTGAATGCTATAAAGATTTAAATCAAAGATTTTGTGACCAATCAAGAAGTATTATAAAATGACAAATGAAGAAGAACTTGTAAAAATTATATATTTTAGCAGGGAGATAGAGACTATTTTAAGAACTAAATTTCAAGCTAAAGGTCAAGGTTTAGGTACTTATATAAATTCTGTAGAAAATAAAATAGAGAAACAGTTAGTTAAAGATTTAAGATATATTACCCATATAAGAAATAACTCTATGCATGATAGTTCATTTAAAGTAGATAATTTAAGTAAATATATAAAAATTGCTGAACAATCTATAAATAGATTAAAGAATTTAAATATTAATAGAGAAATACCTCGACCTGTTAATAGAAAAGTAGTTAAACCTAAGAGAATAAAGAATTTAAATCTTAATAGAGAAATATCTCAACCTGCTAATAGAAAAATGGTTAAACCTATTAAGAGAAAAGTAGTTACAATTGTTAATAAAAAAATAAATAATAAATCTCTTCCTTTAGATTCATCGGAAGTGATACCTTCAGCCTCACAGAAAGCTAGAACAAAGGTATTATTACCTCGTTCCACAAAGAATCGTAAGAATAATAGTAGTAATTTAGTAAAAGATTATAGGTTCTTAGCTATTATGACAATAGTACTTTTTGAAATTTTTTTAATGATAAAATAGAAAAAAGAAATATTTTGATAATAACAGATAAATCAAAGATTTTGTGACTAATAAAGGAGTATTATAATATGACAAATGAAGAAGAACTTGCAAAAATTATATATTTTAGCAGAGAGATAGAGACTATTTTAAAAGATAAATTTAAAGCAGAAGGTAAGGGCTTACATACTTATATAGATTCTATAGAAAATAAAATAGAGATACAGTTAGTTAAAGATTTAAGATATATTGCTACCATAAGAAATAAATCTATGCATGAGAGTTCTTTTAAAATAAATAATTTTAGTAGATATAAAAGAGTTGCAGAACAATCTATATATAGATTAAATAACTTAACTATTAATAAAAAAGTAAACCAATCTGCTTATAGAAGAAGAAATAACAGAGATAATAGGAGTAAGAGTAGAAATTTATTAAAAAATATTGTATTATTAACTCTTATCACTATAATGCTTTTTATCTATGTTTCAAATAATAATATTAAATCAACTTTCAATAATAAATTTTCTGAGGTAAAAGAGTATATTAATGATTCTATGGAATCTAAAGAGAAATTAAGCTATACTAAATATCAAAATACAGATAATATTATAGAGATAAAAAATGTAGAAATTAAAGAATTGATTAAAATAGAAAAAGAGATAGAATTAGATAAATTAGAATCTCAAAATAAAACAGAAAAAAGAAATATTTTAATAATAACAGATAAATAAAGGATAAATATGAACATTAAAATATTAAAAGCAGGATATATATATCAAGATGGTGAGTATCTCTGTGATAGTGCAATAGCATTTGATAAGAAGATAATTAAGATTGATTCATTAGAGAATTTAAAAGAGTTATATCCACAAGCAACTGTAGAGATATTGTCAGATTTAACGGTAATATACCCTGGGTTTATTAATACTCATACACATCTTGAATTTTCGGCAAATAAGACAACTCTTGAGTATGGTTCATTTGTCCCTTGGTTATATAGTGTTATAAAAAGTAGAGATGAGCTTATAAATTCATGTGATGATTTGGTTATGAGTAGTGCTATTAATGATATGCTTCGTTCAGGTATCACAAGTTTTGGAGCAATTAGCAGTTATGGTTCTGATTTGCAATCTTGTATAGAAGCACCTCAAAGGGTAGTTTTTTTTAATGAGTTAATTGGAAGTGACCCTAAAATGGTGGATGTGCTATATAATGATTTTTTAGAGAGGTTAAATCAATCATCTAACTACGCTGATTCGCTTATAACTCCTGCAATTGCTATCCATTCCCCTTATTCAGTTCATCCAATTGTTGCTCAAAAAGCTATTAATTTAGCAAAGCATAAAAAACTAACTTTATCTACACACTTTATGGAGTCTATGGCTGAAAAAGAGTGGTTAGATACAAATGAAGGAGATTTTAAAGAGTTTTTTTCTAAGTTTTTATCTCAAAATAGTGCAGTAACTTCAAAAGAGGATTTTTTAAATCTTTTTGATAATTACTCAACTCATTTAGTTCATGCAACACAGATAGATAATGATGATATAAAAAAAATAGCGGAGAATAACCATACAATTGCACATTGTCCACGCTCAAATAGATTTTTAGGAACAACAAATTTACCTCTTAAGAGTATTATAGATAATAAAATTAAATTTACAACTGCCACAGATGGGCTGAGTTCAAACTATTCTTTAAATATATTTGAAGAGTTAAAATCGGCACTTATGATTCATAGTGATATTTCTGTTGAACTACTTGCTGATGAGCTTATAAAAAGTGTAACTAAAAATGCGAATGAGGTTTTAAATTTAAATTCTGGAGAATTAAAAGAAGGATATAACGCAGATATAATCACACTAACTCTTCCTGATATTCCCTCAACTTTAAAGCATATATCATTATGGAGTATATTGCATACAAAAGAGGTTGATAGCGTTTTTATAGCTGGAAAGAAAGTTCTTTAATTGAGTATAATATCTGTAAGAAATTTAGTAACTAGCTTTGGCAAAAAAGTGATTCATAATGGGATTAATTTAGATATTCAACAGGGTGAAATTTATGCAATTTTAGGAGAGAGTGGCAGTGGTAAAACACTATTAATGAAAGAGATGATAATGTTGCTTACTCCAACAAGTGGTGATATTTGTATTTTAGATTACAATCTTAATGATATTAGTTATAAAGAGGCTCAAAAGCTTAGAAAAGAATGGGGTGTTTTATTTCAATTTGGAGCTTTGTTTTCATCCTTAACTGTGGCAGAAAATATAGGTATAAGAATTGATGAATATACAAATATTTCAAAATCTTTAAGAGATAATATAATTTTAAGTAAATTAAATATGGTAGGGTTAAAAACGGAGGTTGCATCTTTATTTCCATCTCAACTTAGTGGAGGGATGATAAAAAGAGTAGCATTAGCTAGAGCATTAGCAATGGATCCAAAGCTTCTTTTTTTAGATGAGCCAACTTCTGGATTAGACCCTGTGGGAGCAAGAGCTTTTGATAAACTAATTGTTGAATTAAGAGATTTATTAGGTATCACAATTGTGATTATCACTCATGATTTAGATTCTATATTCTCTATTGTGGATAGATTTTCTATTTTGGCTGATAAAAAGGTGATAGCAGAAGGAAAGTTAGAGGATGTTCTTAAATCAAATCACCCATTTATAGAGAAATTTTTTAAAAATGATTATGTATCAAATAGATACTCTTAGTTTAATCCTTATAAGAACAAGATCTCTCTTGAGCTATCTCTTCAAATTTCTTTTTTAGTTGAGGTTTTGCCGTAATAAGTTTTTTAAAATCATAAGTGGTAAGCTCCAACATCTCTGATCTTTTGATTGCAGTAACAGTGGCTGTTCTATTAACATCTTTTAAAAGAGCTATCTCTCCAAAAAAATCTCCTTTTTTTAAAATAACACTTATATCTTCATTTTGATTTGTAACTCTCACTTTTCCCGTCTAAGATAAAATACATACTATCTCCAATATCTCCCTCTTTGATAATCATCTTATCTTCACCAAATCTTTTAAAAAATAGTAATCTTGCAATATTTGATATTGTACCTTTATCTAAATCTTCAAAGATTGGAACTTTTGCTACTAAATTCCAACTTGCTACATATTTAATTCTAGCTAACTCTTGAGCAAAACCATTAATCAAAACACCAGCAGGAAGTGCAAACATACCAAGCCCAACAATAGATGCAATAACACCCATCAACTTTCCAAGTACACTAATTGGAACGACATCACCATAACCTACACTTGCCAAAGTAATTGTGGACCACCACATAGAAGCAATAATACTAGAAAATCCATCAGGATTTATATCTCGTTCAATAAAATATAAGATTGTAGATAAAAAGAATGTAAGTAAAACCATTAGATATAAAGATGCTAATAATAATTTTCTTTCATTTATTACAACATTTTTAAAAATACCCAAAGCATCAGAAAATCTAGCAATTTTTAAAAAAGATAAAATCCCAAATATGGTTTTTATATTATTAGATAATTCTGAATTAAAAAAAGTTAATATAAAAGGGACTACAGCTATAAAATCAATAATTCCACTAAAAGATTTAAAATAGAAATTTAATTTGTTCTTTTTTATAGATTTCTTTATACGAAATATAAAATCTAATGTTAAAATTCCAAAAAATATCTGCTGGGCAAAGATACTATAACTATGCCATATTCTGCCAACATCAGTATCTTCACTTGCAATCAAAAGAGTTGCCATTATTGTACTACCAATAATAATATATTTACGGTATGTCTTATTTATCATATCTGAATCCTCATATAATTTAAGATTTTTTTAGCCAATTTATTAAATCAATATTTAATAGATTAAATGCTTTTTGTGTAGCTTCTATATAGCCTGTTAAATCTTTTGATGATGTAGAAATTTGATAATCAAATTGTTTACTTTTTACTATTTTTTGGCTCCTCATATCAATTAAATTAAATCTTATTGATAAAATTGCTTTTGAATAATCTTTTCTTACTTTATGATAAAACTTATATACATTACTTTCTAATAAATAATCAGATTTTACATAAGATGAATAATCTATTGTATTTCTAAAAAGCTTTGAACTCTCAATTGTATGATATATATATGACATAATTAATCTATTTATACTATTTGACCATATACCATTTTGATATATTGCATCTTGATTATTTTGATAGTTAAATAATATATTTCTACCCATCATACTATTTATACCTTTTGGATATGCTATTTTAATAGTATTATATTTATAATAAGAGTTTTTTATTTTTTGTGTATTGGTTTTTGTATCTATTGTATATGTAGTGATAATCTGTTGTTTTGTACAACTTGTTACCACTACAATTAAAATGGATAATAATAAAAATTTCATCTTAAAATAATTTATCAATATTATCCATGGGTCTTGCAATTACAGCTTTATTATCTTTTATAATTATAGGTCTTTGTATCAGTATTGGATTTTTAATCATCGCTTCAATAAGACTATCTTCATCATTTTCATCTTCTAAATTAAGCTCTCTATAAATACTCTCATCTTTTCGCATAAGTTCTTTTGGTTTCATATTAAGCATTTTTAAAATATCTTTTATAGTATTGTTATTTAAATTAGTTTCTAAATATTTTAATATTTTAATATCAACACCCTTATCTTTTAATATCTCCAGTGCTTTTCTTGATTTACTGCAATTATTATTATGCCATATTTCTATACTACTCATCTATTACCTTACTTTTTTTATTTATTATAACATAAAATCAATTATTTTAGCAATATTTCATATGTTTTTTATTATAATAAATTTATCATGAAAGGTCTAAATGAAAAATATTATTATACTTATAACTTTACCATATCTGTTATTCTCTCTTGATATTACAGATGAGTCTTTTAGTTTTTCTTCTGTAATATCTGTTGGATTATTTGTTTTTGTGGTTATTGCTGTAGGTTACAGACAACTTAAACAAGCATCAAAAAAGAATGAAGTCTTAACAAATAAATATCAAAGATTACAAACAAAATATGCTAACGTTAAAGATGAACATAATGAACTCTTATCTAATTTAGGTTATAAATTAGAATCAACAACAAAAGAGATGATAAAAGCTAGAGATAAGATAATAAATGAACCAATAAAAGAGCTTACTAAAGAGAGTTTAGATGAGAAATTTAAGTCTTTGCAAAAAGCAGATACTATTTTAACTGATACAACACATCAAATTATAAGTTTTTTACAAGCAAAATCTGGAAAATTAGAGCTAAATAATCAAACTTTTGATATTAATTCACTATTTAATACTATTAATAGCTTTATATCTCAAAAATATAAAACAAAAGATATTGAAATAATATATAATATAGATACTAAACTCGGTAGATATATTATTAGTGATTTTAATTATATTAGTAAAATTTTAATAAATCTTATGAACAATGCAATAAAAAACACAGAATCTGGTGAAGTAAAACTGATTATCTCAAAGTTTTTTAAAACTATAACCGAACCAATAATAGAGTTTAAAGTAGTTGATACAGGAATAGGAATTAAAGAGGATAAGCTAAAATCTATATTTATGCCATTTAAAAATGATGGATTTAATAATAAAAATACTTTAAGTTTATTTATGTCAAAAGAGCTTGTTAGTCTAATGGGTGGAGAACTAAATGTAATAAGTAAACATAATAGAGGAAGTACTTTTTATATGAATATCCCTCTAATTCTTGATACAAATAAAGATCAAAGTTATAAACTAGAATCAGAGCATAAACTCGATAAAAAACATATAGCTATTATTGATAGAAATAGAGATACGGCTCGTACAATTAAAAATATGATACAACACTTTTTATATAGTGTTAGTGTAATATCTCAAAGTGATTTAGAAAATTCTGAAACATTAAAACAATATGATATGATATTTATAGACTACAAACTTATTGATGTCCTTTTTTTATCTAATGTGTCAAAAATAAAAAAAGAGAAAGATTTTAGAGTAATTGCACTTTCAAGTATATTAGATAATAATCCAAATAAAATAATGAACTCTTATGTGAAAAGATATATATTAAAACAGTCTAGTCCTTTAGATTTTTTAACACTATTCTTAGCTGAATATAACTCTTTGGAATTAGATGATAATGAAGATTCTATAGATATGAAAATTAAGAGAAAAGGTAAAAAAAGGATGAAAAGATATGCAAAACAGATTTTTGAAACGGAAAATATAGATAAAAGTTCTCTTAATAAGTTTGAAGGTGCTAACATATTAGTAGTGGAGGATAATCCTACAAATCAAAAAATTATTCTTAATATTCTAAAAGATACAGGAATAAAATATGCTTTTGCAGAGACTATTGATGGTGCTTTATCAGAATTAGATAAATATTATCATAATTTTGATCTTATTTTATTTGACATAAATATATCTAATCATAAAGGTCATATTCTGTCTAAAACAGTTAGAGAAAATAAAAAGTTTGACAAAATTCCTATAGCAACTCTTTTAGATAGTAGGGATAATAGAGATAATTTATATAAAAATGGGATAGATGCTTACATTTTTAGTCCAATTAAAATAGGTACTATATATACATTATTTTTAAACTATTTAAATAATAAATCATTAATAGAGCATAGGCATATATTAGATATTACACAAGGGATTATGCAATCAAATAATGATAGTTCTGTATATATCCAACTATTAAGAGAATTTAAAAATGTTTATGGAGATAGTGCAAATACATTTAAAAAATTTCTTGAAGAGGGAAAATATGAAGAGGCTAAAAATTTATGCTCAAATATGAGAGGTTTAATGAATATGATAAGTGCACATGATATGTTTACACTATTAACTCAGATTAATACTCTATTTAAAGAACAAGAGCATAAGAAAATTGATAAATATACCCATAGATACACTCAAGAGTTAGATAATTTAAATATTGAAATTGAAATTTATCTTAGAAGTATAGAAAAATAAAAGGATTCATTAACAAGAGTATGGTAAGATACTACTAAAATAAACTTTATCTTAGGAGCCTGTTATTATTAAAATATTAATTATAGAAGATGATCCAGAACTATCATTTGTATTATCAAATTATTTGAAAAAGTATGATATGCAAACTATATGTGCAGAAGATCCATATCTAGGACTCTCTCTTCTTACACAACATAAATTTGATTTGATTATATTAGATTTAACTCTTCCAGGTATGGATGGATTAGAGGTTATTCAGAAGATTAGAGATGATTTTACCATACCAATTATAATATCTTCTGCCAGAGATGATATTACAGATAAAGTTATTGGGTTAGAAAGAGGAGCTGATGATTATATGCCAAAACCTTATGACCCACGAGAGCTCGTTACTAGAATTAAAACAATATTGAGAAGAACAACTATAACTCAGCCAAAAGAGGAAATTCCTGAACTATTTCATGTAGATAAAAATTCAAGGATGATTACATTTAAAGGGATAATGATGGATTTAACAGCAGCTGAATATGATATTCTATCAATGTTAATTCATCATCAAAATGGTTCTGTTTCAAGAGAACAACTCTTATATGAAAGTGAACATATAGATGATGATAGTTCAATAAAAAACATAGATGTAATTATCTCAAGAGTAAGACATAAAATAGCTAAATTAGATGATTCTAAAAGTTATATTAAACCAATTAGAGGTGTTGGGTACCTATTATCTACAAAGCTCTAATTATAATGAGAAATCTATCAGTTACCACATTTATTCATATTCTATTTTCTATAGCTATTATGATATTGGTGGTTACTATTTTTCTTTTTTTATCTTGGGATAGAGATAGTACTAGAATAAAAGAAATTAAACATTATACTCTTATTGCAGAAACATTTTTATCAACAGTTGAACTAAATCCAAGTGAAGAAAAACTCAAAAAACTATATAAAAATTTTAATGTTAAACCAATTCCATCAGATATTGCAAAACCAAAAATCAAAGAAGAGGGTAAAACAATATTTACAGGAAAATCAATATATGGTCAAGTAAGAATATTTCAAACAAAAGAAAACCATTATATTTATATACAAAAATTGGGTTATAATCTAATGTTAAAAGATAATCGTCCAAAAAAATATACTTTACATAAGGTTATATCTATTGGACTGATAATCATCTCTATTTTACTTATATTATATATAGCAATTCTACGAAAATTATATCCATTGAAAAAACTTCATAAAGAGATAGAAAAATTTGCAAATGGAGATAAAGATATTGATATATCTTATAAAAATGATGATGAAATAGGTAAAATTGCTAAAAGTTTTAATGATGCAATTAAACATATCAATCAACTTACAGCATCTAAAAACCTATTTATGCGTAATATTATGCATGAACTAAAAACACCTATTACAAAAGGTAGAATAGTTGCTCAAACACTTGATGAAGGGCAACTTCAGAGTATATTAATTCGTGCTTTTGATAGAATGAATGAACTTATAAATGAGTTAGCACAAGTTGAGCGAATAAGCACAAGAACATTTGAACCTGTATTTGAAGATACAACATTATCGGATATTTTTGAAAAATCAAAACTTATGCTAATGATAGAAAATAGCAAAATTTCGGCACAATTTACCAACTTTAAGCTAAAAACTGATAGTAAATTACTATCTCTTGCAATAAAAAATCTTTTAGATAATGCAATTAAATATGGAGTTGATAAACAAGTAATTTTTATAGCAACAAGAAAATCAATAGAGATAATCTCAAAAGGTAAACCACTTACATACACACTTGATTATTATGTAGAAGCTTTTTCACAGGAAGAAAAAAGAAAAAATGGATTTGGACTTGGACTTTATATTGTAAACTCTATATTAGAGAAGTTAGATTACAAACTAAATTATAAATATAAAAATGAAAATAATATTTTTGAGATAATTCTTTAAATCTGACATTCATCACCCCTATAAACTTAAAGTAATATAATAAGAAATAAATATATATATTAGGAATATACCATCTGTTTTACAAAAATAAATAAAATAAAAACAAAAAAGTTAGGACATCTAGGCT
>Ga0256838_1000246_pt1 | contig 36779 bp, 31 predicted proteins | sample 4571419metaG_FD_185978 | JGI IMG/M metagenome (GOLD analysis project Ga0256838, IMG submission 185978) | Hydrothermal vent microbial communities from Guaymas Basin, Mexico - 4571-419 | ecosystem: Environmental > Aquatic > Marine > Hydrothermal vents | place: Mexico: Guaymas Basin | collected... | reverse complement strand
ACCAGTAAGTCTAGGTGACTATGTATGGGAAGACCTAAATGCAAATGGTGTACAAGATGTAGGTGAGCCAGTAATATCAGGAGTAGCTGTTTATCTTCTTGATGATACAGGAGTAAGAACAGGAGTAACAAAAACAACAGATGGAAGTGGTCTTTACCTCTTTGAAAATTTAGTACCAGGTACGTATAGTGTTGAGTTTGATTTAGCAACATTGCCAACAAACTTTGTAGTAACTCTAGCTAACCAAGGTACAGATAATAACGATTCAGATGCAGATACAACAACAGGTAAGACAGCAAGTACAACATTAGCATCAGGAGAGAGTGATATTACACTAGATATGGGTGTGTATCAATATGCGAGTATTGGTGATAGAATTTGGTTGGATAGAAACCTTAATGGGATTCAAGAAGCAGAAGATATTAACTATTCTAGTAATATTACTGTGACATTATATAATAGTAATGGTACGGTTAATAACACGATTAGCACCAATGATGGAAGCTATAATTTCACAGGACTTGTCCCTAATAGCTATTATGTTGGGTTTACACTACCTACAGGATATGTTGTAGGGATTAAAGATGCCAATGGAAATGTAGATGATAGTATTGATTCAGATGTGAATGCTAGTTTACATACAGACTTAATTACGATTACTTCAGGGGTACATGATACCTCATGGGATATGGGTATAGGACTCATTGACTTTAATGTGAGTAAAAAACAAACAGGTGGAGCAAATCCAGTCTTGGCAGTAGGTAATGTGATTGAGTATACGATTGTTGTAACCAATACAGGGACTGTAAAACTTACAGATGTCAATGCTACAGAAAACTATCCAGGTGCAGGTGCAGGTACATTAAGTACCCCAATAGAAAGTAATACAAGCAATGGTATCCTTGATATTGGAGAGATTTGGACGTATACAGCAACGTATACAACCACACAAAATGATGTGGATTTAGGACTAAACTTAGTCAATGTGATTACCATAGATACCAATCAATCTACACCTAAAGATGCAAATGAAAGTACGCCTATAACACAAGCACCAGACTTTAATGTGACTAAAACCCAAACAGGTGGATCAAATCCAGTGGTAGCCGTAGGCAATGATATTAACTATACGATTATCGTCACCAATACGGGAACTGTCTCACTTACTGATATCAATGCTACAGAACACTATCCAGGTGCAGGTGCAGGTACATTAAGTAGCCCAATAGAGAGCAATACTAGCAATAGCATCCTTGAAGTAGGAGAGACTTGGACATATACAGCGACCTATACAGCAACACAACTTGATATAGATAGTGGGTTAGACTTAGTCAATGTGATTAGCATAGATACCAATCAAACCACTTCTAAAGAAGACAATGAAAGTACACCTATCACACAATCACCTGCTATTGTATTGGAAAAAGCCACCAATGGCTTTGATGCTGATGCCGTAGCTGATGCGGTGGTTCTTGCTAATAATGATGCGATAACATGGACGTATGAGATAAACAATACAGGAAATCTTACTTTACATGACCTAAACTTAACAGATGACAAAGAAGGACAAATCACTTGTGCTTCTACTACATTAGCAGTGGGTGCATCGATGCTCTGTACACATGCAGGAACAGCCGTACCTGGAGATTATGAAAATATTGCTACCATTGAAGCCACGATACCAAATGGTGCAAAACTATATGATACCGATCCTAGTCACTATACTGTGCCATTACCTGTTATCACAGCACCTGCTATAGATGTAGAAAAAGCAACCAATGGTGTAGATGCAGATGATGCAGTCAATGCCGTGGTCTTAAACCTTGGGAACGCTGTCATTTGGTCATATCGTGTAAGAAACATAGGAGATGTAAATCTAAGTAACGTGAAAGTAATTGATGATATAGAAGGCAATGTTACCTGTCCTAAGGCTACATTAAATGTAGGTGAATCTATGCTCTGTACAGATAAGAATGGGATAGCTTCCCTAGGTGATTATGAAAATATAGCCACCGTTACAGGCATAGATGTTATCAATCATTCTACTGTAACTGACAATGATCCAAGTCACTATAAAGTAATTCCTATCATCATAGAATCTCCAGCAATAGATGTCGAGAAATCTACCAATGGCGTAGATGCAGATTATCTATCTGATGCAATTATACTAAATAAAGATGATAATATTACATGGACTTACCTCGTAAGCAACACAGGAAATGTAGAATTAAATGTAACCTTAACCGATGATAAGGAAGGACCTGTACCTTGTCCTAAGCCTTCGTTGGTAGTAGGAGAGTCTATGACGTGTACATTAACAGGTATTGCTGTATTGGGTGAATATAAAAATATTGCTACAGTTATTGGTAAACCTCCATCTGGAGCAGATGTCAATGATACTGACCCTAGTCACTATATAGCCTCGGTCGTAAGTCTTGGGTCTTTAGTATGGGATGATCGCAATGGTAATGGACAACAAGAATCGAATGAATCAGGCATCATGGGAGCAACCGTTACACTCCTTGAAGTCAATGGATCAGCAGTGGTAGGTATAGCACCACAAATTACAGATGCCAATGGTACCTACTTCTTTGACAATTTATTGGTAGGTGAGTATAAAGTACAGATTGATATGAGTACCATAGTGGCTACGTATAGTCCTTCTTTGGTACAAGTCATCGATGCCAATACCGATGTAGACAATGACTCAAATATTGCTACATCATCAGGGAGTATTTATACTTCTGGTATCATAAAATTAGATAATAATGCTGAACCAATCAATGAAGATAGTAATGTATCTAACAATGGGGATAACCAAGATAGTGCTGATGATAATAATGGAAATATGAGCGTTGACTTTGGGTTCTTTATCCCAGGTATTTGGACAGGTCATGTCGGTGAAGATACTGATTATGATAATATTGGAGACAGTAACTTTGCTAATGTTACGATAAAACTTTATACCGACCCTAATGGAGATGGAAATAACAGTGATGGTGTGCTTGTAGGTACAACTACCACCAATAGCGATGGAAATTATACATTTAGCAATCTACCAACAGGGGATTATATCGCTGTAGAAATACAACCAACAAACTTTGATAATGTGAGTGAAAATGAAGGTGGAGATGATAATGATAAGCCTGACAACAATATTACAAACTCTATATCAGGTACGATAGATGTAGGGGAAACAGATAGAGGAAATGATTTTGTTGAAGTGGCATCATTCTCCAACGTTTTTGACCCTCCAAGTGCCTTGAAAATTGCCAATGCGGGTGGATGGCCTGAAATTGAGTGGAAAATGGTTTGGATTAATGATGGAAATGTACGAGCGATGAATGTCCATGTAGAAGACCCACTCAGTAGTAATCTTACATTTATAACAGGTTCACTCAGCTGTGAAGCAAGAGGTACTTCTACTACAGATGGCAATGGCACAGGATGTTTCTATGATGATGTACAAAGAAAAGTGATTTGGAATGGTCAGATTGCAGCAGACTTTGGATTGAGTACAGAAGAGACTGCCAACAATGAAGTAGTCATCATCTTCCGTACCACTGTACCAGCAGATATTGAAAGTGTAGAAAATCAAGGTATTGGATATTGGGATGATGATGGTGATGGTATCGTAGATTTAAATGAATCTGTCAATACAGACAACCCAGCGACAGATGTAGGTGGAGATACGACAAGCGTAAATAATCCAAGAGCTACACCGACGCCAACTCCGACACCAACGCCAACGCCGACTCCAACGCCGACGCCGACGCCGACTCCAACCCCTGGACATATAGTATCAGGTGTGGATGGTGTGGCTATTAACCCTCTTTTAGCAGGAGAAAACTTGGTTTCATTTAGCCAACCTGCACATGGTACAGTGACTCTTGATGATAGAGGTACGCCAAATGATACAAGTGATGATATTCTTATCTATGTAGCAGATAAAGGCTATGTAGGAGAAGATTCATTTACCTATACTGTCATAGATAGTAATGGTAATCTAATTACTAGAACAAGTAATATACTTGTACCACAAATTGTGTACGGTACAGGAGTCACTTTAGATGTACTAGCAGAAGGAGAACAACTCATATCATTTACCCAACCTAGCCATGGTGTGGTAACACTTGATAATGGTGGTACAGAGTTTGACCTTAGTGATGATGTACTAAGGTATACAGCAGATAGTGGGTATAGTGGAGAAGATTCATTTACCTATACTATCATAGATATTTCAGGAGATGTTGTTACCAAAACCAAAGTAATCATGGTTGAGGGTACACGTTCGGATAGTGGAGATACTCTAGGAAATTGGAGTCTCTTTATATTGATGTTCCTCACTGGATTAATCGGACTCTACTATGTGAGAAAAGAAGAACTTTATTTAAAAAAATAATTTTGTAAGATAACCACTGCATTGATTGCAGTGGTAGAATAAGTAGCTATACCTTAACTATAAAAAGTAAAAATGAAAATGAAAAAGTAAAAATCTATCACTCCACTCCTACTAAGCTCTCTTCCATATAAATGCCTAATTCTTTTGCTTCTGCTAACATCAAATCATTTACTTTATACTTAGATTCGATAATAACATCTGCTAGTTTACTTTTGATATGAAGTTCCAAAGGTCTTTTCCCTGGATATTTTTCTACCAAACAAAGCAATGCTTCTACTACCTTAGCATCAGGCATAAGATTGAGGGCTAAGATAAGTGGAGGTTGGTCAACTTCAATAATTTCTTTTATCTCTTTTTCTACTTTTATTTTCGTTTTTTTTGCTTCTTTAATATTAGAAATTTTGAGAATATTCATACGTGTAAAGTCACCATCTTTGGTAATCTTTACTTTAAAAGCAATAGGCTTAGTCAAATCAAAATCTTCTTCAAGTTCTTTAAGACGGCTTTCAAAAAGCATTAATTCTATGTTTCCGTGTAAGTCCATGATATTGGCTATACCAAATTTATTGCCTTTTTTAGATATTTTTTCTGTGATATTTTCTATTTTACCTATAAACATTGCTTGTGAGCCATCGGCTAAATCTTCTATTTCAGAACTAAGTGTATACGAAATCTCATCTAAGGTTTCTCGGTATTTATCTAAAGGATGTCCTGATACATAAAAGCCTAAAGACTCTTTTTCCATCTCTAGTATTTCCATAGATTCAAACTCTTCTATAGCAGATATTTCTATGCTAACAGATGTCATCTCTTCATCATCACCCCAAAGAGAATTGACAGCTTGTTTTCTAGCTTCTCCTGCCTTTTTTGCCATATCTACAATCTCTTCTAGCTGAGAGAGCATCGCTTTTCGAGAGTGACCAAAGCTATCAAATGCCCCTGCTTTAATCAGTGTTTCTATCACTCTTTTGTTGACCTTGCTAGAGTCTATACGTGAGACAAAGTCTGACATATCATGAAAAGCAGTCTCTCCTCTAGCTGTAATCATTGACGCAATAGCAATCTCCCCTGCTCCTTTTAATGCACCCATACCAAACATTACCACCTCTTCACCATCTATACTTAGTGCTTCAAACACCAAGCCAGAACGGTTAATATCAGGTGGCAATAGTTTCATACCCATGCGTTTGACCTCATCAACGTAACGCACGACTTTATCGGTATTGTTTTTCTCTAGTGTCAAGATAGCAGCCATAAATTCTGTAGGATAATAGTGCTTCAAATACGAGGTATAAAAAGTAATCATCGCATACGCTGCTGAGTGAGATTTATTAAATCCATACCCTGCAAATTTTAAAATCAAATCAAACAATTCTCCTGATAATCTACCATCAAAGCCATTTTTGATAGCACCTTCTACAAATTCATTTTTGAGCTTGTCCAATAATTCTTGATCTTTTTTACCCATACCACGACGTACTAAATCTGCTCCACCGAGTGAAAATCCACCGATAGTCTGTACAATCTGCATCACTTGCTCTTGGTAAACAATGACCCCATAGGTAGGTTTGAGAATTTCTTCAAGTTCTGGAAACATATAGACGATTTTGGCTCGTCCATGCTTACGCTCGACAAAATCATCTACCATTCCTGATTCCATAGGACCAGGACGATACAGTGCCAACATGGCAATGACATCTTCAAACCCATCAGGCTTTAGCTTCTTAGCTAAGTCTTGCATCCCTGCTGATTCTATCTGAAAAAGTCCTAGGGTATCGCCTTGTCCGATATAATCATAAACTGCTTTATCATCGATATTTTCTTCTACAAAGTTGATACGTTTACCATGACGGCGTTCTACAAGCTGTAAGGCTTCTTCTATCACGGTAAGTGTCTTAAGACCCAAAAAGTCAAACTTAATCAAATCCACATCTTCTACATACTTACCAGAATACTGCGTTGCTAGAGTATCAAGCCCTGTGGGTTTAAAAAGAGGTGTTTTTTGCCATAAAGGCTCATTGGAGATAACCACTCCTGCTGCGTGAGTACCTGCATTTCTGTTAAGCCCTTCTAAGGCTAAAGCGTACTCCCATGTACGTTTGGCTTGGTCATCACGTGCTAATAACTCTGCAATCTTTGGTTCTTTTTCATAAGAGCCTTTGAGGTCAATTCCCAGTTCATCAGGGATAAGTTTTGCCATTGCATCAGCTTTAGAGTATGGCATGTCTAATACTCTTGCTACATCACGTATCACCCCTTTTGCCAAAAGCTTACCAAAAGTGATAATCTGAGCCACATTGTGCCGTCCATATTTATCTACCACATAATCTAAAATCTCTTGCCGTCTCGCTTGACAAAAGTCCATATCAATATCAGGCATACTCACACGCTCAGGATTGAGAAATCTCTCAAAAAGCAATCCATAAGGAAGAGGGTCAATATCCGTAATCCCCAAAGAATACGCCACAAGCGAACCAGCAGCTGATCCACGCCCAGGCCCTACGGGGATTCCCATCTTTTTTGCTTCATCCACAAAATCCCAAACAATGAGCATATACCCAGGAAATTTCATAGAATTGATAATGTCCATTTCTACTTTGAGCCTATCTCTATACTCTGTATGTTTTTCAGCAGGGACAATCTCCAAACGTTTTTCTAGTCCTCTTTTGGATTCCTCTATAAAAAGGACTATATCATTTTCGAGTGAATACTCTACATCAGGAAAAGGCATCACGATGTTGGACTCTCTTGCCCTCTCTCTTGCAAATTTAAAATTGGGAGGGGTTGGGTCTCCTAGTTTTATCTCTACATTACACTTATCGGCTATCTCTTGTGTATTTTCAAGTGCTTCAGGAATATCAGCAAAAAGTACTGCCATCTGCTCTGGAGACTTGACATAAAATTCATGCACGGAGTGACGCAAACGGTTGGGGTCATCATAGAGTTTATTCATTGCAATACACATAAAAGCCTCATGTGCATCGGCATCTTTTTGTACGGTATAATGCGTATCATTTGTAGCAATAATTTTGATACCAGTCTCTTGTGAAAGCTGTATAATTTGTTTGTCTATACGGTATTGGTCTCCTATGCCATGACGCATGAGTTCGAGATAAAAATCATCCCCAAATACTTCTTTATATTTTAAAGCCACACGTTTGGCTTCGTCATAGCCTTTTGCTCCACCTTTTAGATTACGTTCAGAAAGATTTAAATTCCAGTTGATTTCTCCTTGTAAACAAGCAGAAGAACAGATAAGCCCTTCAGAATTTTCTTTGAGTAAATCCCAATTGATACGAGGATAATAATAAAACCCTTTGATATATGCTTGGGAAGAGAGGTACATCAAATTTTTATACCCTGCGTCATTTTTGGCATACAAACAAAGATGAAAACGCTGACGCACAGACTTATCTCCCAACTCTTTTTGATTATGCACGTATGCTTCCATACCAATAATAGGCTTGATACCCTCTTTTCGCATTGTATTATAAAAGTCTATTGTACCAAACATATTCCCATGGTCGGTCATAGCCACAGAGGTCATCCCCTGTGCTTTTATCTTCTTGGCCAACTCTTTTATCTTGTTAGCCCCATCTAAAAGTGAATATTCTGTATGGAGATGTAAGTGTGTAAATTGAGGGGTATATTTTGGTTCTTCTGACATGATGTACCTTTGCGTTAGTAAAAGATAATATAGCCTAAAATTACTTTAAATACGATATGCTATAATAAACAAAAAAACAAGGCACTGCTTATTCATGTCAAAATCACTTTTTGCCCTCTTTGGAAATCCTGTTTCTCACTCTAAGTCTCCTCTTATGCACAATTTAGCCTTTCGTGGATTGGGGATAGATGCTTGTTATACGCGTTATCTTTTAGCCAATGGGGAGAGACTCAAAGAGATGTTTTTTGCTCTTGGGCTAAAAGGTATAAACATTACCGTACCTCATAAAGAGTCTGCTTTTAATGCCTGTGATATACTTGACCCTTTTGCCCAAAAAATTGGGGTGGTCAATACTATTGTAGAGCGTGAGGGGAAACTCTATGGCTACAATACCGATGCCCCAGGGTTTCTTAAAGCCATTTCAGAATTTACAGAAGTCAAAACAGTTCTTTTTTTGGGTGCTGGTGGTACGGCTCAATCGACTTCAAGACTCTTGCGTGATGAGGGCTATGAAGTGACACTACTCAATCGTAGTCAAGCTCGACTAGAGAAGTATAAAGCCGATGGATTTGAGACCTATACCTTTGAAGCATTTCTCTCTACAGACTTCTCCTCAAAAGCGTATGACCTCATCATCAACATGACCTCAGCAGGGTTAGAAGATGAAAACCTCCCTGCTCCTAAAGAGATATTAAATGTTCTTATGCCTCTTAGCAAAGCCTGTGTCGATGTCATCTATGGCAAAGAGACTCCGTTTCTCAAACTTGCCAAAAGCTATAAAAAGCCTACCAAAGATGGCTCTGATATGCTACTGTATCAAGGGATTATTGCCTTTGAACATTTTAGTGAGTATCGCTATACGTTTAATGAGATAAAACCATGGATGCAAAAGGCATTTAGTCTGTCCTAAACGTAACATTTGATTTCAATTAACCTTTAGCTACTATAATTTTAAAAAAGGAGTCTCTCTTATGGTAAATATACTTATGATTGAAGATGACCCAGAATTTGCAGAATTACTCTCAGAGTATTTGGCTCAGTATGATATAAAAGTGACCAATTTTGAAGACCCTTATCTAGGGCTAAGTGCTGGAGTAAAAAAGTATGATTTGCTCATACTAGACCTCACACTTCCTGGTATGGATGGACTTGAAGTCTGTGAAGAAGTGATGCGAAAGTATGATATACCTGTCATTATCTCTTCTGCACGTTCGGATATCAATGATAAGGTAGAGGCATTAGCCATAGGTGCTGATGACTACCTACCTAAACCGTATGACCCCAAAGAGATGTATGCTCGTATCATGTCACTACTTAGACGCTATTCAAAATCTAAAGAGAATAAACTCTCTGCTCCTAAAGGGGATTTTGAACTCAAAGGGGATACCCTTTACTTTTTGGGCAATGCCCTCTCTTTGACTCCTGCTGAGTTTGAAGTACTCAACCTTCTTGTCAAAAATCAAGGCATTACCCAGTCACGTGAACAGATTATCAATACAGCTGGTACCATGAGCATAGACTCACAAGGCAAAAGTTTAGATGTCATTATCTCCAAAATTCGTACCAAGCTAGGGAACAATAAACGTATCCAAGCCGTGCGAGGTGTAGGCTACAAGCTCGTATGATAATTACCTCTTTACGCTCTAAAATTAGGCTTGTATTCTTTCTTACCTTATTACTATTGGTGGCATTGTTTATCTTTTCTATCAAGTATGACCATGCCAAAACAGAAGAGAGAAATATCGCACAAGAACACGCTATTTCTCACTACCTTTACACCTACTATCTCAAACATGGCAAGATAGATAAAGCCTATCTTGATGCCCAAAATGTCTCTCTTATCACAGACAAAGGTATGGTCATACAGATAGAAAGGTTTTTTAAAGACAAAGAGAAAGATGAACTTCAACGCTACGCCGTAGATACCTATCATCTCAAACGTATTATTATCATCAATAATGATAGATTTAAACTGATATTAGAAAACAAAAATAAACCCAAATTCCCTCTAAAGAGTGCTTTGATATTTTCGACTATCTTTTTTCTCATCGTATTGCTATACTTATGGATAATGAAAAGTCTCAAGCCCCTCTCAGAACTCAAAAAAAAGATACAAACATTTTCAGAAGGTAACCTAGAGATAGACTGTAAAAGTGACAAAGAAGATGAGATAGCCGAAGTAGCCAACGAATTTGACCATGCTGTCACCATGATACGAGAGCTACTACAGTCTAGGCAACTGTTCTTACGTACCATCATGCACGAACTCAAAACCCCCATAGCCAAAGGTAGACTAGTAGCAGAGATGCTCCCTAATGAGAAAAATAAAATGCGTATGCATAGTATTTTTGAAAGGCTCAACCTACTCATAGACGAGTTTGCTAAGATAGAAAAAATCACTTCTAAAAACTTTGACCTTTCCTTCAAAACCTACAAAATGACGGACTTATTAGAGACCAGTATAGATATGCTGATGATAGACAATCCTACACGACTTATCAACGTAGAAATAGAAGAAGATTATCTTGTAGAAGTAGATTTTGAACTCTTTACCTTAGTCATCAAAAATTTACTAGATAATGCACTAAAATATAGCATAGACAAGCATATTACCGTCATCATATCAAAAAACAGCATAGAGATAATGAACCTAGGAGAAGCCCTAAAAGAACCTTTACCCCACTATTTTGAGCCTTTTCATACCTCTAAACAAGGGTTAGGATTGGGACTATATATCGTCAAAAGTATCTTAGACTTACACCACATGAAGCTAGACTACCTCTATAAAGAAAAAGCCAATTGGTTTAGAGTGAAGTAGAGAAAAGAATAAATAGATATTATATTCAGCTATATTGTTTAAAAATATTGATATAATTTTGGATATTAAATAATAAGGTATATTCGCAAGATGAAACTATTGATAATATTTACTTGTTTAACTACTCTTATTTTCTCTAATATGAAAATTTATGTTTCTCATACTAGCCCCATCACAACGATTACACTTCAAGAAATAAAAAATCTATATTTTAAAAAGACAACCTTACTCAAAGGTAATAAAGTTGATATATATGATAATAAAAAGTCATATAAACAATTTTATAAAATGGTACTCAAAAAGAAGGCTGGAGCAATACATGCTTATTGGATGAAACAAATATTTTTAGGTAAGAATGTTCCTCCCAAAAAAATAAAATCCTCTAATATAATGGAAATATTAAACAAAGATAATAAAGCTATTGTTTATTCCCAAGAAATATTAGATGCAAAGGTCATATATGTACATCCGTAAAACCCTCTTTTTATTATTTTTAAGTCTACCTCTCATGGCTGAAGATTCTTTTGATACAAAATTTAACTATTTTGGAAATATTGCACTCTCTGGACTTGATACATCAGGATATGATTTAAACCATTTTAATCAAGACAATGTCAACGATGTATTTAGTCTAAGTCCCTACTCCAAAGTAGGGGCACAAATTACGGTTGTCAACGGTGACTTTACCTTTGCAGCACAAGGACTTTTGAGAGAAGTACATGATTCAGTGAAGGCTGACTTTACATGGCTGAATCTCAAATATGACATCAATGACAATTATGCCATACGTTTAGGAAGGATACAAACCAAAGTTTTTCTTTATTCGGAGTCATTAAATTTAGACTATTTACATTTATGGGCGAGAGCCCCTTCTGGAGTCTATACCTTTATGCCAGTAGGTACATTTGATGGATTAGAATTGAGTTACAATAAAGTCATTGGAGACTATAACTTTAATGCATCTCTTGTTCTCTTTGGCTCATATTCTGATACCATATATGCAGATAAAAATAGAGAATCTATGCTTAAAGTTGATGATACAAATTCTCTTTTTATTACTTTAGAAAGTGAAAATATACTCTATAAGGCTTCTTACTCAAGGTCACATACCAATATTGATGATGGTCTCTTACAGAAATCAATTATACAAGGTTTAGAAGTGTATGGCAATAATATGGAGCGATATACCTATGAAGATAGATACAGTGATATTTATTCTTTTGGGTTTCAGTATCGAGGAGAATCACTCATCATTGATGCAGAGATAGCCCATTTTGAAAGTAACAGTTTACTCCCAACTTCTACGGGTGCGTATGCTTTAGTAGGATATAAGATAGATGAATTAACACCTTTTGTAATGTATGGAGAAAATCATAATGATAAAAGTCATTTTGACACAAGTGCTATTAATACACCTGATGCAACAAGTACTCTTTTAAAACGGGGACTTGACGACACCCTGTACTTAACCAACTTTTCTCAAAAAACAGCCTCTATAGGAATGCGTTATGATTTGGCTGTTGGATTAGCATTTAAAGCACAAGTAGACAGAATCACCACCTCTAACTATGGAAACATCAGCCCTTTTGGTGTCAATAGTGCAGGTCTTGAAAGACTAGGCATTCTATCACATGATACAGGGATAGAAGATAAAGCTGTGTATGCTTTTACCTTTAGTTTAAGTTTTGCCTATTAAGCATGTCTATTACACAAAGGCTATTATTATTTATTACTATAAGTATTAGTACTTTTTTGATTATTATCCTAAGTACCTTTTTTTATACCAATCATAATATAGATAATTTTAAAAATATTCAAAAAAAATACTTACCTATTAGTTCTATTAATATTAGAAATCTTTATCTACTAGAAAAGATTAGAGATTTATTTATTGATGCCACAATAACAAGTGAAAAAGACATATTATTATATACTATCACATCCAAAAAAGAAATTATCAATAATTTAAAACGAGCCAAAGAATATGGATTAGATACAAAAAATCTTTTAAAAATATTTAATGAATATTTTGACTTTGCCTATCTCTTTACGTCTAAGGTTATTCAAGATACAGATAATTTAAACTTGGATGAGGCAAAAGTATTACAAAAGTATTCAAATAAAGTGTTTGATTTATTTGAAGGACAAAAAATACACTCAAGTAGGGTCTTAGATAAGTTAATGGTAAAAATAGGCGAGGATAACACTACATACTTTATTTATTCATTAATCATCTCTTTAATAGGATTATTGATATTAATATTTTTTGCTCTGTATCTCTATCGCTCAACCAAATATAGATTTGACAATATTTTACTTTATCTTCAAAACTTAACAGAAGAACAACCAGACTTTTCGCTCAGAATTGCCTCAAGCAAAAATGATGAAATAGGTAAAATAATTTCTTTATTTAATGTCCTTGCAGATAAACTTGAACAAATGCACACTACAAGTTCAGAAGCATTTTTACATGAGATAGAAGAGACACAAAAAGAAGTGGTATTTACCATGGGTGCTATTGGTGAGAGTCGCTCAAAAGAGACAGGAAACCATGTAAAAAGAGTCGCTGAATACAGTAGTCTTCTCGCTTTATATTATGGATTAAGTGAAAAAGATGCCGAGATGTTAAGACAAGCCAGTCCCATGCACGATATAGGAAAAATTGCCATACCTGATGCTATTTTAAACAAAGCAGGACGACTTGATGAGGAAGAGAGAAAGATAATGGATAAACATGTCATTTATGGATATGATATGCTCAAATATTCTACTAGACCACTGCTTAAAACAGCCTCTATCGTAGCACTAGAACACCACGAAAAATGGGATGGCACAGGCTATCCTAATGGACTAAAAGAAGAAGAAATACACATATTTGGTAGGATTACAGCTGTCGCTGATGTCTTTGATGCTTTAGGCTCTGACCGTGTCTATAAAAAAGCATGGAATGATGAAGAAATCTTTGAACTTTTTAGAAACGAAAAAGGCAAACATTTTGACCCTACTTTAATAGATATATTTTTTGATAATTTAGAAAAGTTTCTTGCTATTCGAGATACTTTTAAAGATTAAAAAATAGTTCACAAACAAAGCACCCCTACTCAGCATCTTTAATCGTATCAGAGAGGATAAATGAAAGCTCTAATGCTTGTAATGCGTTGAGTCTTGGGTCGCATTGGGTGTGGTAGCGACTGGCTAGTCCTTCGGCTGTGATGGCACAGGAAGTACTTCCTGTACATTCTGTGACATCATTGCCTGTCATTTCTAAGTGTATTCCTGCTCCGACTGTTCCCATTTGTTTGTGAATAGCAAAGAATTGTTCTACTTCTGAAAGAATATTATCAAAATCACGTGTTTTGAAGCCTGATGAAGACTTCTCTACGTTTCCATGCATTGGGTCACATGACCATACAACATTGCGTCCTGAGTCTTTGACCTTTTGAAGAAGTTTAGGGAAATACTCTTGGATTTTAGATGCACCCATACGCACGATAAGATTCAATCTTCCCTCTTCATTTTCAGGGTTTAGTGCATCAATGAGTTCGATGAGTTCATCCTCCCCCATGCTCGGTCCTACTTTACATCCGATAGGATTGGAGATACCTCTAAAGTATTCGATATGTGCTTCGCTCAAATCTCTTGTTCGATCACCAATCCAAAGCATGTGAGCAGAACAATCATAATAATCACCTGTCTCTGTGTCTCTTCGGGTAAGTGCTTCTTCATAATTGAGCAACAGTGCTTCATGGGAAGTATAGAGTGTCGTTTGGTGAAGCTGTGGCATAATATCAGAAGTCAGCCCACACGCTGCCATAAACTTCATAGAATGGTCTATCTTATCAGAGAGTTCATCATACTTTTTCCCTAGGGGATTGTCTTTGATAAATTCTAAGTTCCATTGATGTACTTTATTTAAATCAGCCAATCCACCACGTGAAAAGGCACGAAGCAAATTGAGTGTAGAAGAAGATTGATTATAGGCTTTTATCATATTTTCTGGATTTGGCATACGTGCTTCTTCTGTAAACTCCATACCATTGATAATATCCCCACGGTAAGAAGGCAATTTTACCCCATTTATCTCTTCAAAATCAGAGCTTCTAGGCTTGGCAAATTGTCCTGCGATTCGCCCTACTTTGACGATAGGCTTACCTGTGGAATACATGAGAACCATATTCATTTGAAGCATGAGCTTAAAAAGGTTCTTGATATTTTTAGCATTAAAATCAGAAAAGCTTTCTGCACAGTCTCCACCTTGGAGTAAAAAGGCTTCACCACGTCCTGCGGCTGCTAATTTTTCTTTGAGTTTTCTTGCTTCTCCTGCAAAAATAAGTGGAGGGTACGTACTCAATGTTGCTTCTACTTCTTTGAGCAAAGTTTGGTCTTGATAAGTGGGTTGTTGCTTAATGGGGAAATTTCTCCAGCTACTTGGTGTCCAAGTCATAGTCTATCCTTAAAGAGGGCATTCTCTTTACATTATATGCCCAAATTTTTGCCGTAATTATAGCTAAAAGTTTATAAGAAAATGATAACGGGTCTATTTTTTTCTTATAAAATCCATCATCTTTCAAAATTCATTTTTTTTGTTCATCTTTTTTCCTTATTATTTTTTTAGCATAACATTAGTTAGTTAAGTTATAGATGTTATAATAAAATTAAAAGAAATATAAAAATGGCAATAAATAAAAATATTTCAGAGATTATAAGTATTCAGAACTCTTGTAGAGATATTATGCAAGAGTTGTATAGTTATGAATCAAGACCAAATGATAGTATTAGAGATAGTTACAGTAGCTCAAAATTAGATGAAGCTATTCATTTTGAGATTATTGAGTATGATGAATTTAATGATGAACTCTCTCTTAATGCTGATACTTTAGAGTATTATGAGGCTAGGCTTGGGCATAATTCACAAACGAACATTGGACTAGTGGGCGATAAGCTAGAAAAACTAAATGAAGAGTTAGGGTTTTATAACCAAAGGCTTAAAAGTGATGAACCAACCCATAAAGAGATAAAATCTATCTATAATCTACTCTCACAACTACCCCCTCTACTAAAACACAACCTTAGAGCCATTGCTCAAAACTCCATCTTTGCTTTTAAGAGTGAAACAAATTTTGAGATAAAAATGCAAAAACTTAAAATCTCAAAAGATGAGATAACAAAACTCATAGATGCCACTTATGCTTGTGATAAGTTTTTAAATCAACAACATAATTTTTTTAGAACTATGGATAACTACAAAATAAACTCTGCTATTTTACGCTTTAAAAGAGAATCTATAGAGCTAGAAAAATCATTTATAAGACTCTTTGATGATATCAAAAACTTTATAAACCAAAGCATAAAAGATGGTGAGTTTATAAAAAAACTACAGAAAATCAAAGCCCTAAAAGATGATAAAAAACTCCTTAACTCAACAAATATTGAAGAGTTGTCACAGAAGCAAAAAGTTGTATCTAAAAGTGTAAAGCCAAAAAAACTACACCCTGATGATCAGATACTTGACTACATAGCAACGCTTAGAAAAATCATAAGTTCAAGAGCCATAGAGTTACAAGATAGTAGAGAAGAGAGTGATTTGAAGTATGATATAAATGAGGTTATTAAAGTTGAGAGAAAGTTATATAATTATCAAAAGTTAAATAGTGCATTTTTAGAGCAAAATGAAGATTTAATGTCATTTCTAGTGAGTAAAAACATAGATGAAAGTAGACTACTAGGTGTCTTTATACGAATGTTGAAAAACTATTCAGATAAGTATGAAGTAGATTCAGATAGTTTTTCAAAATATAACAATAGAGAGTATGTAGAGGTAAAAAAATGCTTATAAATGTAGAAGAGTTAGTGCCACAGCACATAGGGAAGATTTACCAAATCATTCTAAAGGGTGGTTACATCAATGAAAACAGTACTAAAAATGCAAATGCTGAAATTTACGAGGCAATGGTTAGCAAAGAGAGTGAGCTAAGAGCTTACTTTAAGCCACTAGGGTATATTTTGATGAAAAGAGAGGGATACTTTTACTTTGCTAGAGAAGATGCTTCTGATGGTGAGGCAGCACTTGAACTTATCGTTGATTACATAGACATTGCCAATTTTTTTAAAACACTTGATGTAAACTTTTCAGTAGGCTATAGGTTTTCACTAACAGCTATGGAGCAACAACTCAACTCTAGTATAGAGCTTCAAGAGTTATCTTCTAAAATGAAAGGCATAAAAGCCAATGATCATAGAGAGTTCATACAAAAGATAGTAGACAAGTTAAAAAAAGATGGTTTTTTAGAAGAGAGAAGTTCTACAAACGCAGAGTATATAGTTTTAAACTCTTATGACTATATAGAGTATTTTTTAGGGGAGATAGAAGTATATGAGTAGCGATGGATTAAAGAAGATATATCTTATCAAGAGTGCTGGATATGAGTTTAATGAGATAGACTTAAGTAAAAATACTCTGCTTTTAGGAGAGAGTGGTGTTGGTAAAACTACCATCATGAGAGCTGTGCTGTTTTTCTACACTATGGACTACTCGGACAGCATACTAAACCTAACCTCAGACACTAAAAAATCTTTTAATGACTGGTACTTTAGAGAGCATAATTCACACTTAGTGTACGAATATACCAAGGGTAGTAGTAGATTTCTCTTTGTAGTGAGTAAGAGTGGAAAGTTACACTATAGCTTTATAGATATGACTAATGCTTCATTTGATGTAAAAGAGCTTTTTATAGATGAAAATAGACCTGTTAACTTAGAAAAACTCAATGAAAAAGTGCAAAAAGCCAACTTACCAAACTACCATACAAGCATTAAAGAGAGATACATAAATACTTTTCATAAAAAAGATATAAACACTAAAAAAATAAAGCAAGAGAGTAATGTAGACTTTTCTCTTTTTGAGAGTGTGAAATATACAAGAGAGTATGCAAAGACACTCTCAAACATCTTTATGGCTTCAAAGGTAAACTCTACTAGCATTAAAAATAGCATAGTTTCACTTGTAGAGAACGCTGCTGTGAAAATAGACTTAAATGAGATAAAACTAAACCTAGATGAGTATGTAAAACATAAAGATGAAATAGTAAAATTTGAACAAAAAATACCAAATATAGAAGAGTTATCTAAAAAATATCATAAATATCATAGCGATAGAAAACGCTTTAAAGAAAAAGCAAATGAGTTAGAAGCATTACGGAGTCAAGTTAGTCAAAGAATGCAAGAGTTAAAGCTAAAAGTAGAAAAAGTAGAAGAGCAACAGAGTACTCAAACGAGAAGCTATGAGATTGAGAAATCAAAAATAGATGAAAAAATAGATACTAGTTTTAAAGAGGTTACAGAACAAAACAAAGAGTTAAGAGAGTTAGAAGCAAAATCTAAAGCGTATGAGTCTAAAAATATAGAACGCTTAGTAGATGAGTATAAAAAAGATAAAGAGTATAAAAGCCAACTAGAAACAAACCAAGAGAAATACAGAGCTTTAACTTCAAAATTTGAGACTATTAAAGAGAAGTACCAGAAGATACAAGAGCATTTAAAAAAGAGTTCCGATGAACAGATACTAGACTTAAAAAGTAAAAGCGTTGAGTTTAGGGATGAGATGGGGTCAAAAAAGGTAGAACTTTTAGAGTCTAAAGAGAATAAAATAAAACTAGAGACTCAAAAGTATGTAGATGAAGTAATAGAGTTAGAAGTGAATTCTAAAGAGAAAAGTGAAGAGTTTAACAAAATACGAGAAGAACAAGCAGAGATAAAACACTTTATTTTCAACAAAGAGGAAATTTTAAAGTATGAAGAGCAGATAAAAACATATGATAAAGCTCTACTAGATACTCAGAAATCACTCAATGACAATAGCTTTGAGATGCAAAAAGTTACACAACAAATAGACGAAATAGCCAAAAACCTTAAAGACTCTTCCCAAAGATTAGATAGAGAGACAAAAGAAAAAAAAGAAGACCTGTTTAAGCAAAAAAGATTAGTAGAAGAGAAGCTTGATTTTGATAAAGATAATTTATATGGATACATAAACAGAAACTCTATAAAGAGTGCAAAAAAGTTAGTAACGTATCTAAAAGATGAAGTACTATTTTCTACTAAGCCATTTACAGTCAAAGAAGATGAAAACAGTAGTTCAATTTTTGGTTTAAACATAGAGTTTGAAGAGGAGTTTGAGAATTTTTATAAGCTGTCCACCTTACAAAAAGAGTTAAAGCTTATAAAAGATAGTATAAAGCAGTTAAACAAAGATAGCAGTAGAAAAAAGCGTCTTTTAGAGGATGAGGCTACTAAAGCTACACGAGAGAAAGATAGACAAAGAACTATGCTCAACAAAAAAGAAAATGAACTAAAAGATAACAAAAAAAGCTACGAAAACAACCAAGCCTTAGCTAAACTAAACCTACAAAAAGTAAAAGATGATGCTGTAGAATTAAAGAGAGTTAAAAATGAGGAGCTTCAAAAAGCCTATGCTTTATGTAAGATACAGCAAGAGGAGTTAAGCTCTAAAATAGCTCAAATTAAAAAACAAATAGAGCAGATAACTCAAAACATAAGTACAAATATAGCCGTTAATATAGCAAAAATTAATGAAGCGTTAAAAGAGAGTGAGCAGGTTTTAGCTTCTATAATAGAGAGAAAAAAAGATGAGTGTAATGCTAAGATACAGAGTAGCCAAGATGAGCTGAATGAAGCGTTAAAAAATAATGGTGTAGATAAGCAACTTCTTAAGAGTATATCTGATGAGATAAAAAGATTTAAAATCTTATTAGATAGTATAGAAGAGCATAAATATGTTGTTGAAAACTACTTAAAAGAGTACAAAGATAAGATAGAAAATATACCAGTTTTAAAACAAAAACTTCAAAGTGATGAGAAGTATTTGAGTGATTTAAAACAAAAAAAGAGTGAACAGAAAAATGAGTTTAAAGTAAAAAGTTTAGAGTTAGAGAGTAAAAATAAAGTTCTTTTTACTAAACAAAAGGACATAAAAGAGTTTACAAATGCATACTCTGAAAAAATTGAAGGTCAAAAAGTAGAAAAAGCCATAAAGAGTTCTCTAAAGTTAGGTAGCTATGAGTTAGATGAGAGTACAGTTGTAAACTTAGCTGTAGTAGATGGGATTTTAAAACTATTTGATAACATAAAACATATGCAGGACTCCATAGAAAATTTGGTTGTAAAAATAGTTAAAAATATAAAGAGTAGTAATATCTTTAAAATATCTACACCTACTGATAACATTAACGATAAATCTTACTTAAAAACTGCAAAAGAGTTAATAGAGTACATAAAAAATGATAAATTATCACTTCTTAAAGATGCTTCACTAGATAAATTTAAAAGTAACATTGTACTCATAAAAAAAGAGTTAAGTAGTTTTGATGAAGCCTTAGCAGATATTAACAGTGAAGTAAACGCTCTAGGAAACTACATTAGAAAAGCTACGGACTCTTTTAGGGTCATAGATAGCATAGGCATTAAATTTTCTGAAACCAACAACCTCACACTAAACACTTTAAAGGGGCTATCTGAATTTTACGATAAAAATAACGATAAATTTTTAAGTGGACTTTTTGAGTCATTGGGTGATGACAAAACATCAGCAAGATTAAGAACAGAGTTAAGAGAAAAAATAGTTGAATTGGTACAATTACTAAATGTATCTAAAGAGTACTTAGAGCTTGAAGATGGCTTTGTCTTAGAGTTTAAAGTAGTAGAGAGAGGTAATGACTTAAAGTGGAGACAGACACTCAATGACATAGGCTCAAATGGAACTTCAACACTTGTAAAGAGTATCATAAACATCTCTATGCTTAAGATGGTGAGTAAAAATATTGTCAAAGATATCCCAATTGTTAGCCACTGTATTTTAGATGAGATTGGTACTATATCTACTGACTACTTTAGAGAGTTAAAAGATTTTGTAAACCAGAGTGGCTTTGTATTTTTAAATGGTATGCCCACAGAAGATGATATGCTCATGTCTATGTACCCAACTATTTATGTGGGGCAAAACTTTGGTGAGTACTCTAAAATGATACTTGCTAGTAGAGTAAATATATGAAAATAAACAGACAAGACTTTTTAAACCTAAAGAGTCTCATAGAGATAGGAAGCTTAACAGAAGGTAAGTTTAAAAATAAAAAGATAGTAGAGCAACTTAAACTAAATGGTGCAGTAACTAGGAGTCAAAAGGGTAGTAGAAAGTACATAGACTTAGCTAAAGAGGAGAATATATTTCTATTTTTAAAAAACCATAACTACAATATTGACTCCATAGAAAAAATAGATAGCTATATAGAAGACATATTTGATAAAAAATCATCAAGAGACACCATTCAGCAGTATCATAATAACTCAAAAGAGATAACATCAAAAAGCATGCACGGACTCTATATATCATCTTTGCAAAAGCTAGATATAATACTAGATGGCAATACTATTAACATAGTACCAAACGATGGTTTAGGGTACTTCTTTTTTCATACTCAAAAAGTAGAAATATCTGAAGATACAGTCATAGTAGGAGTAGAAAACTATCAAGTTGTTTGGTTTGCTAAAAGGTATGCAAAGTTTTTTGATAAGCCAAATATTTTATTTGTTGTGATTACTCCCTATATGTTAGAGTGGATTTCTGATTTGGAAAATGAATATATCCATTTTGGAGATTATGATTTAGCTGGAGTAAACATCTACTTAAACAAAATTTTACCACGCATTGCATCTAAAAAGCACTCTATGTTTATACCTGACAACATAGAACAACTAATTAAAAAATATGGCAATAGCGAGTTGTATAAAAAGCAAAAGCAGTATGAGAATTTAAATTGTGATGATGTTAATGTAAATAATTTAGTTAATATAATCAGAAAGTTTAAAAAAGGCTTTGAGCAAGAGGGATTGAGTTGGATAGATTCTATAATAACGTGTATTAGTACATCTGAAAATTGATGAAAAACTACGATATTTTAAAGATTTTTAAAGATTTTTAATATTTTGATAATTTTTAGGGTATTTTTAAGAGAAACTATGCTTTTCACATAGTGAATAAGCTGTGAATAACTTATACATACCTGTGAACAAAATATATAAAAAAAAAGATATTCACTACTTTTTCACAACAAATGTGACAAAGTTTGCCCATTGAAATACTGTTTCGACTTGGCTAAATCCTGCGTCTTTGCACATTTGAATATTCTCTTTAATCGTAAAAGGAATAAGCACATTTTCTAGGGCTTCTCTTTTTTGGGCGATTTCGTAGTCGCTGTAGCCTTGGGCTTTTTTGTAGGCATAATAAATATCTATCATCTCTTTATCCAAGACTTTATCCTCAAAAACAACTTTTTCAGAAAAGATGAAAATCCCCTCTTCTTTCATGCCTTCATAGAGCTTTTTGATGAGTTCTAGGCGTTGAATAGGGCGAATGAATTGCAAAGTATAGTTTGCGATAATAACCTCTTCATTTTTATAGTCATAGCCTAACATATCTACGAGTTCAAGTGCGATATTTGCCCCAAAGGCTTGGCATTTTTGTGTGGCTCGGTCTAGCATGGCTTGGGAATTGTCTAAACCTTTTAAGTGCATTTTTACCGACGATTTACTGTCTAATTCAAGTAAGAATTTGGCAGTAGAAACACCTAAATCCAAGACTTTCATGCCCTCTTTTTGTCTTGCCAAAATCAAAGCGATAACTAACTTTTGTACCTCAGCATAAAAAGGCACAGAACGAGAAAGCATATCATCAAATACCGAGGCAACGGCTTCATCAAATTCAAACTTTTTTTCTATCTTTTGGCTAAATACTTTATCTTTTTCCATGAGAGTCTCCTTTATCTAAAACCTCTTTGGCTTGGGCTATGTCTTGGGTGATTTGTGCTTTGAGGATTTCAAGGCTTTCAAACTTTTGATTGGCTCGTAAAAATGCTATAAAAACTAGCTTGATTTTGCCTTTGACTTCGCCTAAGTCTTTGTCTAGTATATGTGTTTCTATGGCATACACTCCATCGGTGGTCACACGGTGTCCTAAAAAGCTTACCGATTCGTATATCAACCCATCAATGACCGTCAAAGTCGCATAAACCCCTGCTAGAGGCAAAATATACTCTTGGACTTCTAAATTGAGCGTAGGCACTAAAGATTTTTTGCCCAAACCTTGCCCTCTTATGATACTTCCTTCAATATGATACTCTCGCCCCAAAAGTGCATTAGCTAGGGTCATATTGCCTGAAGATATATAATTTTTAATCGTTCGTGAGTGTACAGAAATGCCTTTAAGGCTTACTTCGTCAATGACCATCACTTCTTTGTCGCACAAAGAACGCAACATCTCTGCATTTCCTGCTTTGTTTTTGCCAAAGTGAAAATCATAGCCCACGACTATCTTCTCTAGGTAAGGAAAATCTACTTTCAACATCTCTACAAAGGCTTGGGGGTCTAAGGCTTTAATACTCTCAAAATGGTAAAAATAACAAGGTCTATTCGTAAATTTTGAACGCTTAAATCCAGAAGTCAAATAGCCAGAGTTTCGTTCTATAATCACCACAGCTTCTGCTTCCAAAATCAAGCGTTGATGAGCCACATGAATACCATCAAAAGAACCAATGGCAATGGATTTTATTCGGTTTTTATACACCAATTATCTGCCTAGTTTGATAAAATGATAAAGATACTCTTGATTTCCCTCTTTACCTTGTATTTTGGAGAGTGATTGGTACTGTTCATCCCATCCTAAGCCCAAAGTAATCGCTTCAAATTCTTCTTTGCGTCTAGCTATGGCATCTTTGTCCTGTACCACCCCTTTAGAATCACGCTTTACATCTTTGCCTACTTCAAACTGTGGTTTATACAGTATGACTATATTTGTACCCTTTTGACTTAGTCTATCTATCTCATCTATGATTTTTAACACAGAGATAAACGACACATCACAAGAGATGAGCCCAAACATATCCTCACTCTCAAAGGCACGTATATCAGTTTCCTCAAACAAAGAAACCTTAGTATCTTGACGTAAAGAGATATGTAATTGGTCTCTACCTACATCCACACAAGACAAAGAGGCTACCCCTTGGGCTAAGAGTATCTGTGCAAATCCTCCCGTACTAGAGCCTATGTCTAAAGCTTTTGCCTCTTTCATATCGATAGGACATTCATCCAAAAATGCTTCTAGCTTTCGCCCTGCACGGCTCACATAAAATTTTGTGTTTTCTACCTCCACCAAAGCATCTGCATCCACTTTTGTAGAGGCTTTCGCTTTCTTTCCATTGACCAAAACTTGTCCTGATTTTATCGCATCATTCGCACGGTTACGACTCTCAAAGTAACCCTCATCTACTAGGTATTTATCTACTCTCATTTATTTATCTCTTTTATCATTATTTTAACACTCAAGCTTAGTACATATTTCTTGTAGTACAACTTTAAATGTTTTCTCTTTTAGTGTAGCAATCTTACGACTTGTACTTATGAGTTCCGAGTCTATCGCCGTTATCTTTGGGATTATAACCACAGACTCTTTTTTAAGTGAGCCTTGTTCTATATCTTGATTACTTATGACTATACCTTCTCTGTTTAGGTTAGTAGTCAATGGTAGAACAAGAACATCACTCTTATCTATCTGCCTAAACACAAGTACAGGTCGCCCTTTGAACTCTCTAAAATCAGAGTAAGGCATCTCTATAAAATAAATACTTCCTACCATGTAGAGTAGTCCTCATCATCATAGTCATGTTTACTCAACCCTATAGCAATCTTACCAAAGTTATCTAACTCTTCATCTTCCCAGTACGTCCATTGACTACATAATGCATCTTCTTCTATCTGTTTGAGTCGTGTATACTCAGCAGTAGAAAGTACCACAGCCTCTAAACGATTGTTTTTAAGTACCCCTATCTTTTCAAGCGTGTTATTTTTTACATCTTTAAGGAGTGAACTTATCTTTTTTGTAAAGTCAGTAATAGAAAAAAGTTCATTTTCTGTATAGTTTACCATTGTATTCTCCTTTTTATTTACTGGTTAATTTACTTGTGAATAGTATAGTGTTTTAAAGTTAAAGGGATATTAAAATATAATTTGCACGGTGTTTATCTAATTTGCCTTTATTATTTCATGTAAATTTGCAGGAGCAATATATGCTTTGGTTTTACCATCTTTGTAACTAATAAGTATTTTATAGGCTACCAATGCATTTAGATATTTTCTCGCTGTTGTTGGAGAAATATCATAATCTGCTGATATTTCAAGACCTGTAAAGACTCTACCTGGATATTTTATTGCTTTTTTTATCATATCTTTTTGCACAAAATTTAACTGTTCATGTAAAGATGAATCTTTTAAAATATGTGTAATCTCTTCGTATTCTACACTTTTCTTTTGTAGATATGCAAGTAAGTCATCAATAGCTCTTAAGATAATATCTACTTGATAGTATATAAAATAGGTCAAATCATTGTCATCAATCTCACTATACAGATAGGACATACTATATTTCTTTGGTGCTTCTTTTAAAAATTTACTAATAGAAATATATTCAAAATAATCAAATCCATTTTTTAGCATAAACCAATAAAATATTGCTCTAGCCGTTCTACCATTCCCATCAGCAAAGGGGTGTTCATACCCAATCATAAAGTGCAATAGTATTGCTTTTACAATAGGATGTATAAAGATACTACCCTCTTCTCCTGTGTGCTTCTCATTGGCAAAATCACATAATTTACGTAACCTTTTAGGTAAGGCAGACACCAAAGGTGGCTGATGTAAGATATTATCTTCACTATCCATAATAACAATATCATTACTTTTTCTAAGTTCCCCTGCTACATTGTCATTATCATGTGTACCTTTGGTAGCTATTTGATGCAGATTAAGCATCATATCTACAGACAATTCTTCATCTTTACACCCTTGTATCTCTTTCATAAGAAAATAATTATTGACAATCATCTGCTCATCTTGTGTCTTGGGCTTTCGTTCTGATATGAGTATCTCTTTGGCTACTTTTCTCGTGGTAGAAGCTCCCTCTAACTGAGAACTACTGATAGCCTCTTCCATCACCAATGAAGATATAAGATATTGACTTTTAATAGAGTGATGAGGGATAATCCCTTGCCCAGCCAAATTTGAAATTTTAAACAGTTTTGCTTGTAGTGTATCTGGCATACAAAAATAAAAAGAGTTATCATCTTTATCTAGTAATACAATCTTTTTTAATAGTCTATCTCTTACCCATTTAGTAGCATACCAAGCTTTTTTAGCATCATCATTTTCATCTATTCGCCATTTAAGCTGATCCCAATAAAGGTAATTTCCCTTATCATCTACTTCTTTATAGCGTAAAATATACTTTACATCAAATAAACCATTAGAGGGTAATACATCCTTAAATAGAAACGGTGCTTTTTCTATAATATTTTTAGCCATGCAAGTCCTGAAAACCATTTTTTAAAATTTGGTTCATTATATCATATTTTTATAATTTTTACGTTATATCGTGATGTATTAGATAGTTATGATTGGTTTTATACTTATTTTTAAGTACATTTATACTTATATAAACCATTCTGCCCACCCAGTACCAACCAATCTATATTTAAACACAATCATTACTACACCATCCCCCTCATCTCCCCCTCAGTCAACGTCACCACACCCAAGCCCTCAGCCTTAGTCAACTTAGACCCTGCATCTTCTCCATACACGAGATAATCTGTCTTCTTAGACACCGAGCCACTCACCTTAGCACCAAGCTTTTCTAACATCTCTTTTACCACACCACGGCTCACGGACATAGAACCCGTAAGTACCACCGTCTTGTCTTTAAATGGATTCTCTTTAGCTTCTACTTTCTCTTCTACCGTAGGTTCGATTTCATCGAACAGCTTTAAGACAAAATCATGGTTCACTCTCATAAATTCTAGTAGAGAGTTTGCCATCTCTTCGCCTATGCCGTCTATGGCTATGACTTGTTCTATGGTGGCATTGACGATGCCTAGTCCAAATTCTAAGGCTAATGCTTTACTTGCGACTTCGCCTATGTGTTCTATACCCATGGCTGAGATGAGCCTATAAAGTACGATGCCTTTGGTGTCTGCTATGGCTTGAAGCAGATTGTTGATACGTTTTTCTTTGAAGCCTTCCATACCTTCTAGGTCTTCAAATTTTAGATGATACAAGCCTAATATATCTGTTATTTTACTTTCTGTTACCAATATCTCTACTATCTTTGAGCCAAGTCCGTCTATGTTCATACACCCTTTTTTAGCAAAGTGAATGATAGAACCCACTACCCTATCAGGACAATCCATATTTTGACACTTGATGAGAGTTCCTTCATCTAGTACTTCACTCTTGCAAGTAGGACACTCTTTGGGGCGTTCTATGGCTATTTCAGAGCCGTCTCGTCTATCGCTTAAGACTTTGGTAATCTTGGGTATCACGTCACCCGAACGGATGAGTATCACACTATCGCCTATCATTAGCCCTTTTCGTGCTATCTCATCGAAGTTGTGTAGTGTCGCTCGTGCTATCATCGCACCTTCTACCTCTATAGGCTCAACTTCTGCTACAGGGGTAATGACCCCTGTACGTCCTACTTGTAGCGTAATAGCATTGACTTTGGTTACTTTTTCTACAGCAGGGAACTTGTAGGCACACATCCACTTGGGTACTTTGATGGTGTAGCCTAGCTCTTCTTGTAGCACGGTATTGTCTACTTTGATGACCATGCCATCCATCATCACAGGTATTTCATCACGCAAAGAAATAAGCGTATGATAAAAGGATTCTATCTCTTTGATAGTCTTACACGCTTGGGCATAAGGAGGTTTCAAAAACCCCAAAGCATAGATAAATGCCATCTTTTCAGAAAGGGTACGATAGTCCAAACTCTCTTCCCCCAATCCCCACGGATAAAAGACAAGCCTACGCTTTGCTGTGATAGTAGAGTCTAGCTGTCTTAGGCTTCCTGCTGCTGCGTTTCGTGGATTGGCAAAGAGCTGTTTTCCCTCTTTGACTCTGTCTTTATTGATAATCTCAAAATCATCTTTGCGTATGACCACCTCTCCACGTATCTCTATTTGACCTTTGTAAGCAATACTCAAAGGGATAGAACGAATCGTACGCACATTGTCTGTTACTTCCTCTCCCACCACACCATCGCCACGGGTAATCGCACGAATGAACCGACCCCCTTCATAGAGTAGATTCATACTAGCACCATCAAACTTAGGCTCACAAAAGTAGTCACAAACACCTACATTTTTTACCACCCTATCTAGCCACTCTTGCACCTCTTGGGTATCAAAAACATCTTCCATACTCCACATACGTTTGATATGCTTTGCCTTAGAAAACTCATCACGAACCACACCCCCTACACGAGTAGTAGGAGAATCCTCTACCACCTCATCAGGGTGTTCATTTTCATACGCCAACACTTTATGATACCCTATATCATACTCTTCATCTGTGGCAATGGGGTTGTCTTCTACATAATATGCATACGCCCACTTTTGGAGGGTTTTTATCTGCTTTTGGTATTCTTCATGGGTCATGTTGTGTATCCTTATTGAGTCCATATATATAAAGTAATCTTCTTTCTAAAGGTAAAATAGTATTTTATCCCTCCAAAAATTCTTTTACCATCTCTACTACTTTTACTACCCCTATCGTAGCAGGTTCATAGATACGTGTTTTAAAATATTGGTCTATATTGGGGTCTTCATCTAGGTTGTTTAAGATGGAATGTTCTACAAGTTGGGCGATGTAGGCTGTGTCTATAACTTGTCCACTTGTACCCATGACTACCACCATTTCGGCTTCGTTATAGAGTGTCCGTAAGTGGCTATACGCAGGTGCTTGTTCTCCAAACATCACTACATTGTGGCGTACATTTTTGCTTTTACACCTTGGACAAACTTTGCCTTCTTGACTTTCATAGCCTATATCAAAAACAGATTCACACTCTTCACACCGTAAATCTGTGAGTGTACCGTGTAAATGTATCACATCCTCACATCCAGCTTTTTCTAACATATTATCTACATTTTGTGTAAGCATAATGATATTATCAGGGTATGTTTCTTTGAGTTTGGCTAAGGATATATGTGCATGGTTAGGAACTTTACTTTCTAAGTCTGCACGTCTAGCATCATAAAAATCACTTACCTTTTGACGGTCTGCCTTCCATCCTTGAACAGAGCAAACTTCTTCGATACGATACTCCTCCCATAAACCATCACTATCTCGAAACGTCCGTATACCAGACTCAGCACTTATCCCTGCTCCTGAGAGTATATATACCTTTTTTGTTTGCATTTTCTTACCTTAATTTTTACTATAATCTCTTTTATGTTCGGCTATCGTCTCTTCAAGTGTTATTTCTTCCATGTTCACACCATTACGTGCATCTTCAATCACTTGCATAGTGACTTCATTAGGAATTTTCAACTCCATAGGTATACCACGTTCACGTTTAATGCCTTTCATAAACATAGTAATCGCTTGAGACGTACTTAGTCCTATCTCAGATAAAATCTTCTCAACATCTTCTTTTAAACCTGCATCTATTCTTGCTCTTACTGTTGCATCTAGTGCCATATAAAATCCTTTTTTATTCATTGTAGCACAAATGAGCTACCATGTCAATTTATTCCTTTACTTCCCAATATCCTGATTTTAGACTTCCTACTCTTACACTTGCAGTTATCGCAAAATTTGCGACAGTTGCATATTTTTCTAACTCTTTTTCTTTAAAAACATTATTTATATGTTTACCTATGGTTTTTACATCTCTATCAAAAAGTTCTGATAGTTGATTTCTATTTAGCCAAACACTTTCCTTCTCTACTGAAACGTTTAGTTCTAATTCTCCGTTATTATAAACTATGGTTTGATTTTGCATATTTATTTCCCCTCATCCTTTATCATCACTTTCAAATACTTTTATCTCATTGCCTCATACACAGCCAAAGCTTGAATATGCTCTTTGACATCATGACAACGTACGATACTTGCACCATTTTCTACGGCTTTTAAGTGTATGGCTAGTGTTCCTGCTAGACGCTCGTTTATGGGGGTGGGGATGATGTGGTTTATCATTGATTTTCTACTAGCCCCTACCAATATTTTACACGCAAATACTTCAAAATGAGCCATGTTTTTGATGAGTGTGAGGTTATGTTCTAGTGTTTTACCAAATCCTAACCCTACATCTAGGATAATATCTTCTCGTGACATCCCCAAGGCTTCACATTTTGCAATACGCTCTTCAAAAAATGCACTCACTTCAAGCATTATATCTTCATAATAAGGGTCTTTTTGCATGGTTTGTGGTGTGCCTTGCATGTGCATGATGCAGAGTTTGGCTTTATATTTTAGAGCTAAATGGATAATCGCTTCATCACTAGCCCCTGTAATGTCGTTTATCAAAGTAAACCCACTCTTTAGTGCATACTCCACCACACTAGGGGTATAAGAATCTATCGAAAATATCACTTTTTTATCTATCTTATTTTTATCTATCTTAGCAGATGCGATAGCGTCACAAATGGGCTTGATACGGGCGAGTTCTATCTCTGGACTCACCGTTGTAGCATTAGGAGCAGAAGAGACAGCACCTATATCTATGAGGCTTACCCCATCGTCTATCATACTATTGATTTGTGCTATGGCATCTTTTGGGCTAAAACGACTTGCGTCAAAAAAGCTATCTTCATTGGCATTGATAACCCCCATGACTTCTATAGGATGACTCTTTATATCCAAAAAATTTTGTAAAGATTTGGCTACATTTTTGAGTCCAAAAGGTTGTGCCAATTCTTTGCGTGAAAGTATCTCTATATGTTTGCGTGTACCCATGAGTATACAGTCATACAGAGGTTTTTCACACACTATCACACCTGATGGCACAGCTAAATCTGCACCGATACTAAGGGCATCTTGTTTTAGTATATTTACAGCAGGGGTTTTGAGGTCTTTGATATAAAAGTACAAAGATTCCATTTTCTTTGCCATAATCCCCACACCCCCACTCTGCACACCCAATGCCACAAGTGCTTCTTTTTTGTCTGCCATCGTGCCTAGTTTATACATATACATGAAAGAATATCTCCTTAGATTGTTTATCTCTTTTTACGTGCGAGTAACTTTAACAATAACGTATTTAAAATAAACTGTGGAGGAGAACCCATATCTAATGCTGTGTAGCAGTCTCCAAAGAGTGAAAGGGTTTTTTCATCTAGGTCATATCTCATAGAGCTTATAGCATCTTTGGCAATATGTTCGATAATCAAAGACATCTCTTTGCTATTTGTGCGTTTGTGTGTTTGGGTAAAGGCATAGACTGAAGTAAGAGACAGTGAAGCCAGAGACAAGCCCAAGTCATCTTCTTCTTTCTCGCTAGAGAGTATGGTGATAGGCAAACGTGAGCGAATCGTATCTAAGATAGTAGATTTACTTTGTGTGATGAGTATAAAAACTTTGTTTTTAGGTGGCTCTTCTATAATTTTTAGAAGTTTGTTTTGGACGATAGGCGAAAAGACTTTTGCCCCTAAGATAATAACGGTTATCTCTTCACTTGCCATATAGGCTTTGGCTATCACCTGCTTAGCATCTTCTACAGAAAACGCTTTCTCTTCTTCTATAATCTTGACAATGCGTTCTGAACTTTGTAGTGCTTCAAGTGCTTCGATGGTTTGCTCTTGTTGTGAAGTAATAATCACTTGTGAAGTTAATGTCATGCTTCTAAATCTAATTCCCCAAAAAGGACTGCTGAGAGTGTTTTATCAAAAAGGTTATAGAGTTGAAGTAATTTTATATCTAAAAGTGGGTCAGAAGAACGCATCGTAAAAGCATTTTGTACCTCTTGATCCATAATCCATAAAAAGCTATTGTCTGCACGGTAAGATAGTTTGGTAAAAAGATGGTCACTTCTACCGATATACCAAATATAATACCCATTAGGATAAGATATATCAAGCATATCTTCTAAAAGTTGCAAATCAGAAGTAGAGTGCAAAGTATCCAAATTGGGAAACGATTTAGAAAGTTGATAAAACGGTAAAAGTGGTCTATTTTTAGCCAAATCATTGACAGCATTTAAGATATAGTTACTAAACCATTTACGAGGACTATCGGTTAAGATAAGTACCGTCCGTCCTTCAATACTTTGGGCTACAGCATTTCGTACCAAAGGAGCCCACTCATAGCGATACTCTTCCATCCATGAAAATCCTGATTCATCTTCTCGAATAGTGTCAAGTGTCCATTTTAGGAGTTGTTGCATTATTTGTCTAACTCATAGGCTTCGTGTAACGCACGAATCGCTAGTTCGCCATACTTCTCATCGATGACCATAGAGACTTTAATTTCTGAAGTAGAAATCATTTGTATATTGATGTTGGCATCTGCTAGTACAGTAAAGGCTGTCGCTGCTACACCTGAATGTGATTTCATCCCCACACCTACCACCGATACTTTACAAACATGCTCATCAAAATCCATACCCTCAATATCATGGTCAAAGGTTGCCATCAACTCTTTGGCATTTTCATGTTCTGATTGTGGTACAGTAAAGCCCAAATTGGTAGAACCATCTGTACCCATATTTTGGATAATCATATCTACATTGATATTTTCATTTGCTAATTTGGTAAAAATTTCTGCTGCGATACCTGGTCTATCTGATACGCCTCGTAATGTCACTCTTGCTTGGTTTTTGTCCAATACTACACCTGCTACCAATACTTCTTCCATGTTCTCACTCTCCTCTGTTATCAATGTACCTATATCATCCGAAAAACTACTTTTTGCATAGAGTTTTACTTTTAATTTTTTTGCCAATTCTACCGAACGATTTTGTAAAACTTTAGCCCCTAAGCTTGAAAGCTCTAACATCTCATCATAAGAAATCGTCTCTAGTTTTTTGGCATTGGGTTCTATACGTGGGTCGGTGGTATAGATACCATCTACATCTGAATATATCTCACATTGGTCAGCACCCAAAGCCCCAGCCAAAGCCACAGCAGACAAGTCTGAGCCTCCACGCCCTAGCGTAGTCACTGAGCCATCTTTGTTGATACCTTGAAATCCTGCCACCACGACAATATTACCTGCTTCAATCGCACTATTCATAGCCGTAGGGTCAATGGATTCTATCCGTGCATAGGTATGTGCATTATCTGTGACAATCCCTGCTTGTCGTCCAGACATTGCTACAGCATCAAAGCCCTTAGATTGTAAGGCGATAGAAAGCAATGCTGCGGTTACTCGTTCTCCTGAACTCAATAGCATATCCATCTCTTTTTTGGCAGGGGTGCTTGTAAAATGGTCTGCGTAGCCTATGAGTTTATTGGTCTCACCACTCATAGCAGAGACCACTACTACGATATTATCTCCTGCTTCTCTTGCTTTGGCTACACGATTTGCCACATTTTCAATGCGATCTAAATCACCGACACTTGTACCACCATATTTATGTACCACTAACATCTATATCAAACCCTCTTTAATAAAATAATCAATCACTCTACGATAAATTCTACGCTTAAAATATGTTACCTTTTCAAATAATTCATCATATTCTACAAAAGAATACTCTTCAAATTCTGGTATTTCATACGCTTGTAAATCTATCTTAGCACCCTCTTTGAGACGTACTAAAAAATATTTTTGTCTCTGCCCATCATAGTTATATGACTTTTTAGTCCGTGATTTTTCAGGAAAATCATACGAAATCCATTCGGGATACTCTCCCAAAACTTCTACCTTGTCACAACCTATCTCTTCTAACAATTCTCTTTTTAATGCTTCTCTTGGTGTCTCACCTTCATCAATTCCCCCTTGAGGAAATTGCCATACATTACGTATGTCACTGCGATGTGCCACAAAAAATTCACATTTATGAGGGTATTTAGAAGAGAGTATTACAGCTGCTACATTTGGTCTGTAGCGTTTACCCATCTGTGTACTCATTTCATTAAATTTATAATATTTTTCTATCTCCAAGAGTTTTTCTCTTGAATTTCTGCTATTATTTTATCTAAAAAACGGTTATATCCATTTGAAAGTATCTAAATTTGTTACTCTATATCCATATCCCTTACTGTGATTCCAAGTGTCACTACTGCTCTTTTAATACCTATGTAGATAAGTTTGATACACGTGAGTCGTATATGAAAGCACTCTATACACAACTCTGCTTTGAACTAAAACGTTTTGCTGTAGCAAAGCACAGTATAGAAACCGTTTTTATAGGAGGAGGCACACCCTCTACCGTCAATCCCCTACTCTATCAGCCTATCTTTACCCTACTCAAACCCTATTTACAAGAGTTTGCAGAGATTACCAGTGAAGCCAATCCCAACTCTGCGACCAAAATATGGCTCAAAGGCATGAAAGAGTTAGGGGTCAATCGTATAAGTTTTGGTGTACAAAGCTTTGACAGTGACAAACTCAAAGCCCTCAACAGAGCACACACCCCCCAACAAGCCAAAGAAGCGATAGAGTATGCCCATGAGTTAGGATTTGCCCATATTTCTTTAGATTTAATCTATAACTATCAAGGCGATACCAAAGCCCTACTTTTAGCAGATATACAGTCTGCCTTTACTTTACCTATAGACCATATCTCTGCGTATGAACTCACGATTGAAGAGGGTACAGTATTTTCAAGTACACCAGAAGTACAGCAAGAAGATGAAAATCTAGCATTTTTTGTGACCCAAGAGATAGAAAAAAGAGGGTTTAAAGCCTACGAGATTTCCAATTTTGGAAGCTACCAAAGTAAGCACAATAAAGGATATTGGGAAACCAAAGACTATATAGGAGCAGGAGCAGGAGCTGTAGGATTTTTGAGTCATACCCGTTTTTACCCTCCCACACAGATAGAAGCCTATATAGAAAACCCTTTATCTATCCGTGAAGAGTCTTTGAGCGATAGTGAGTTACTCACCGAAAAAATATTTTTGGGATTACGCTCTATCATAGGCATACAAAAAGACCTATTGCCCAAAGAGATGCAAGAAAGAGCATCCATACTCTATGAAGAAAAGAAGTTAAGCGATAACACTACGCACTACTATAACTGTAATTTTTTCTTAAGTGATGCACTCGCCCTCTATATTTTAGGATAATATAACTTTAAAGTAAATGAGTGGATGGGCTTGAAGTATGATAGAAGAGAAACCAAAAGAGAGAAACAAGCAGATAGTTAAAGCTTACAAACAAGGTTACTCTCAGTATATCATTGCTAAAGTCTTAGGTATATCACAACCTACTACTGTGAATGGGGTGATAAGAGGAGTAGTAGGTGAGTTATTGTTATCACCCGACCTCTTACTCGTTCCCATCCGTCCTCGGTGGGAATGCATACAAGAGCCTAAACTACCAAAATCTATCCACCTCTATCAATCCATCAATACCCTCATAATTCCTAGCAGATGAATATCTCCAGTGTTTAGCTTCATCTACATAACCTCTCTTTACAGGATTGTGATGAATATAATTAATCTTAGCAATCATTATAGCATCTGTCTGTATAAGTTTTGGTTGGTAGCCCTCTTGCCATATTTGATAAGTTCTATCTGTTTTATGAGCTTTTTTATAAAATTTAAACTGTTCTAATAGTGTTTGTGCATTTTCTTTTTGTAAGAGTTTGAGTAGTGCTTTGGCAGTAAATGATTTAAAGTGTCTCATACTCTTACCTATATCATCACTTTGAGCAATAATATGTAGATGGTTTTCAAGTATAACATAGGCATAGAGTTTTAGGTTTTCTTCTTTTTGTAGATGTTTTAAACTATCTATTATTATTTGTACACTTTCTTTTCTTGTAAATATTGGTAGCCAATTTAAAATGGTACAAGTTAGAAAATGTGGATGCGTTGGTTCATATATTTTATATCGTTATCTTCCCATATAGTATTGTAGCTTTTTTAGGGTTAAGCGTTTATTTTCTTACTCTAGCTCTCGTATGCATTCCCACCGAGGACGGATGGGAACGAGAGAAACCAGAAAATATTAATACTACTAATATTGATAATATATATTTCATTTTAATCCTATAGATTATTTTTTAAAGTTTATTTGTCTTCTAACGACTGAATATAGCCAATAAATTTCCGTTAGGTAATTTATTGGCTACTATGTTTTGTTAAGAGTTGCACACGGCTTATTCCTCAATCACTAACGGAAGTGCTATGGCATCAATAAATTGCTCTAACTTATGCCCTTTGATTTTTTCTTTTACTGATTTTACAATTGATTGTGCATCTTTTCCATAATAATAAATAGTTGTTTTTCCATTTCTATTAACATCATCGTGGTAGACACCATATGGTTCAACTGCATTTGCTATGCCATCCCATAAAGCTTTAAAATCAGTTTCATCTAGTACACTTTCAGGAGCTTCAGTATAATTTAGATTAACTACAACACCTTCAAGTATCCCAATAAGAATTTCTTGTTGATCCTCAAAAATTAAGCGACTTCCTTTTGGTACACCAATTCGTTCAATTTCTTTTATTAATTCTGTGATAACTGAATTTGATTCATTATTAATAGAAAGTTCTACTTCACAATACCAAGGATCATTATTTTCTTGAAGAGCAGTTCCAGAACCAGTAACTTCTCCAAATCCATTCGATTCTAAAAACTCTTCTAACGGTTCTTCATAAAGTTCTCCACGTGCAATAGGTCGACACATATCATTCACTTGTAATATAATCATTTTCATATTATCTTTATTACTTTTTTTCTTAAAAAGATTAGTAACCATTCAGCATAAAAGAAAAAAGCAAAGGAGAGTAGTTTAAAAGTAATTTTTTGATATAGTAAGGGATATATAGTAAGAGGAGTTTTTTATGCATAATCAAGATGAGATGTTAAGAGAC
>Ga0256838_1000245_pt1 | contig 36848 bp, 45 predicted proteins | sample 4571419metaG_FD_185978 | JGI IMG/M metagenome (GOLD analysis project Ga0256838, IMG submission 185978) | Hydrothermal vent microbial communities from Guaymas Basin, Mexico - 4571-419 | ecosystem: Environmental > Aquatic > Marine > Hydrothermal vents | place: Mexico: Guaymas Basin | collected... | reverse complement strand
TCATCGGGAGCGATAAGGTTGAGGCCGACGCTGAGGTTATAGCGCTCTTCACCGAGAGCTACCTCGCCACAGGCCTTGAGGACTTCACGGTGAACATCGGCGACCGCGTTCTGCTCGACGAGTTCGCGAGGATGCTCGGCGTCAAAGACGACATCGGGCTCATGAGGCTCATAGACAAGAAGGACAAGCTTACCCAAGAGGAGTTCATCAAAGCTTTGAAAGACTTCGGGCTGAGCGATGAGGGCGTTGAAAAGGTACTTTCGCTCGTCGAGATTAAAGGGGAACCTGACGAGGTTCTCCCGAAGGCCGAGGAGCTCTTTACTGGCGAGAAGGCCAAGGCTGAAATAAAGCGCCTCTACGAGCTGGTTGACCTGCTCGACGCCTATGGAGTTTCGAAATGGATTAGGATTGACCTCGGAATAGCGCGCGGTTTTGACTACTACACGAGCGTGGTTTTTGAGGCGATAGCGCCGAACGACCTCGGAATCGGCTCGATTGGCGGTGGTGGCCGTTACGACAACCTCATCGAGGTCTTCGGTGGCAAGCCGACGCCAGCGACTGGTTTCGCAATAGGCATAGAGAGGCTCATCCCGATACTCGAGTGGAAGGGCCTTATACCCGAAATCAGGCTCAGGCCCGAGGTTTACGTGATTCCCATCGGAAAGGATGTTGAGCTCAGGAAGACGGCCGTCGAGGTCGTCTCTGCACTCAGAAGGGCGGGCGTTAAAGCTGATGTAGAGCTCACTGGAAGGAAGCTGAGGAAGGCCCTCGACCACGCTGGCAGGCTCAACGTGCCGTACGTGGTTCTCATCGGGAGGAGGGACCTCGAGAACGGCAACGTCACGATAAGGGATATGGAAACGGGCGAGCAGAGGGTCGTGAGGAAGGAAGACGTTGTGAAGGAGCTCGTGGAAGCGCTGGGGCTTTAAGGTTTTTGACCTCTCTAAAACCCCCTTCTAATCTCGTTGAAGTACTTCAGGAGAGCATTCGCCATTTCCCTGGACTCGATTCTAACGCTGACCTCGTGGTTCCAGTCGAGCGCGGCCTCGCTCCAGTTGTGACTCCCAATGTACACGATTCTGCCGTCTATAACAACCATCTTCGTGTGAAGGGTCGTTGACGGCGAATCGAAGACGACATCGACGCCGTTGGAGCGCAGGTAGTCGTAGGCGGCCTCGTTGTCATCGATGCTGTTTTCAAGTACGACGTGAACGCTCACTCCCCTTCTCTTTGCCTCAACGAGGGCCCTGATTAGGTCGTTGGCGTGGTCATAGCTGTCCGTAGAGTCATACTTCATGAGGAACATTGTTACGTAAATGCTCTTCTTGGCGCTTTTCAAGTCGTTTATTAGTCGCATGTAGTACTCTCCATCGATTAGCAGTTCTGGTTGGGAGAAGTTTTCTTTTGTCCCTTCTTGACCCTTCGTAATGCACTCCCTGTATTTCTCGGCAAGTTCGATTAGGTTCTCGCGGGTCTGATTCAGCGTTGCGTTCAGGAGGGACAGCTCTTCTGTGCAGCGGGTAAGGTTTTCTCTCAGCTCGGCCTCTGCACTTTTGTTTTCTACAATAACCGTCTTCGTAATAGTGATTGTTTTTGTGAAAGTTTCTGTTTTCTCCACTGTCACCGTTTTTGTCTTATCTCCTGTTTCCTGGCCGAGGCATCCTGCGGTGAGAATGACCGCAATGATTATGAACACCAGCGCATAGTTTTTTGGTCTCATAGAGCACCAGTTCTCCGTGACATTTAAATTACTTATGGGTGAATTGTTGTTGTTTGGGATGATGAGTCTGGAGCAGAAATACAACATTTCTCACTCAAAGAACAACAACTTTTAGAAGAATTAACTCATGAATTTATAAGTAATTTTGGTGATTGAGTTGCATTAAAACAACAAAAATGGTTAACATTTATAAAAACTAAATGCAATTTTTTGTTGGTGATGCTGATGATAGAGCCCAGAAAAATGTTTGAATTAGGTATAAAAAATGAAGTCATAAGGGCACAGTACATGAAGCATGTTACTGAAATTGCCAACATCATCACAAGAGAGTTCAACATGAATAAGGAGAAAGCACTGTCCATTGCACACAAACTGCTAACTGAATACATTAAATACAACAAAAAATTGCACTTTGTTGAGCACAACAGAAAAATACAGAGAACATCAGGAAGCTATTCAATCAAAATCACTGCAAACAAACTAAAAGAGGTTGAGAACAACCTTGAAAAACTCAGAAATATGGGAATTAAGTTTAGTGAGGGGCTGGTCTGCAAACTATACCTGCCCAATCAAAAAAGCCCAGTTCTTGTTCTTCTAGGAAAAAAGAGAGTGGAATCTGGAAATGTGTTTTGGCATTTTAAGACAAGAAAGAAGTATTATGAGCAGTACAAAGAACAGAGATTCACAATATTGGTTGAAAGTGCTGATGAGAGGATTCAAAAAATTGTGAGGATAATGCATCACTTCAAGAGAATACTCAAAAAACTAAACAAAAACAATGAAACTAGAGCTAAGAGGTTTGAGAAACCAGCCAGCAAGCAAGAAACAGTTCAGGTAATTGGAGTGTTTGACAGCATTCTTCAAAGTGCCATTCAGAAAAGGAAGCAGGAGCTTGAAAGAATAGATAGCAAGAGAAGGCAGGCCCCCAAGAAAACCAAGCCTGCCCCTGCTCCAGTCCCCAAGCCTGCTCAAAAAATAGTTGAGAAAGTGCATGTGGAAAAAGAGCAGGTTGACAAGCAGGTTTATGAAAAGCTTAGAAGAAAGTTTGATGAGTATATTGACTGGCTCACAGTCAAGAGATTGAAAGAGTATTACAACATAACACACATCAAAAGCTTCAAAGAGTACAAGCAAGCTGTTGAGAACAATGAGCTTACAAATGGGGCTGAGAAACTAATTAAGGACATTTCAATGGCAAGAAGCCACATCAGGAAGTTCATTGACTTTCTTGAAGAGAACAACAGTAAGATTGAATTTGAAAATGGTAAGTTTAAGATTGATAGCAATGCAATAAAGTCTTTCTTCAGCAGTCTTGAAAAGCAAATGCTTGCAAGAGATACACTCTCAAGATACAAGAGTCACTTGAAGCAGTTTGTTAAATTCTTAGATGACTTTGACAGCTACAGTTTAATCTCAAACTATCCAATTGATGGTGGTAGGAAGGGCAACAAGGGGCAGGGCTACCTGTATACTCCAAAACAAATTGAAGAAACTCTCAAACAGATTGCAGAGCACTCAGAACTCACTGAAAAAGAGAAGGATGAGTTGATTGGCTTAATAAGCCTGATGTATGTTACAGGGCTGAGGTACTCAGAAGCAATGAGACTGCAAGTCAAAGATTTTGACTTTGAGAACAGAATAGCAATTGTGAGGAGCTCAAAATCAAAAAAGAACTATGCTAGACCAATATTTTTCACAGAGCAGGTCAGAGACTACCTGATTGCACTCATCAAGAAGTACAACAAGAAGCCTGAAGACCTTCTCTTTGACAGAGACATCAGATTCTTCTATCAACCTCACAAGGTCAGGATAACACAGCTCTTGAGGGAAGTGGGGATAGAACTGAATGTTTCAGGACTCAGAGACAGCTATGCAACTCTCTTTGAAAAATACTCTCTCCAAACAGGACTTGATATTGAAAGCCTCACAGCAGGCCATTCAGCAGAAATCAGGAGCAGGCACTACAACCAAGTGAAAACAAGGTTTGAGGAAATTTTTGACAACAGAGAAGAATTTGAAGAAGAGTATGAGTTTGTGATACAGCTGAGAAATGAGTATGACAGAGTAATGAAGAAGATGTTGAAAGACAGCAAGATACCACCAGTCCAACTTTAATTTTCTCACTTTTATTCTAAGCAGAAAATTCTCTATTTTTGAATGGGGGCAAAATGTTTGAAGACATCACAGTCACACAAGTAGTAATTGTGATTATAATCTTACTGATGTTGCTCACAGTTGTCTATATTACAGGAATGGCCAAACATGTTGGCTTCTTTGCTCAAAAGCAGGGCTCTGGAGTTTCAAAGTTTGGTTCTGAAACACTCAAGCAGGCTGAGGAGTTTGCACTGAAATACAACATAAACTTCTTTGTTGAAAAGAAGATTTCTGTACAAAGAAGAGATTGATAAGCTTCTTGCTGACATTCCAGAACTCCAAAACACTGATTTAGTCTGCAATGTTGGGGAGAGAGTTTATACAAGTGATGAGTTCATCTTTATTGAAAATATGAAGCTCAACAAGCTCTACTGTACAAGAATTGAGCCTAGTAAATGTGTTTGGTGTAAAGGGGGCTTCCAGTTCCAGGCTTTAGATTTTGCAAGCTTGAACAAGAACTGCTGTGACATCTCAAAACTGCTGATGGAGAATATTGGTTTAAGGCCCTTCCTCCTGTACATTGTTTATCCAACAGAAAACAGAATTTATATGGCTCTGATTGATGTGAATGGTGATGTCTTCCTTACAACAATTGATTGGGACTTGCAGAACAGAGCAGTGACAGCATATGAGCAGAGAACATACTTTGACAACATCAACACATTGTATCTGAGGATAGCCCCTGGCTGGAGCAGATTCAGCCTCAAAAGGCTTGTTTTCTATGTCAAGGATGCTGGAGTAACAATGTTTGTTGACAAATTTGAGAGGAATCCTGTCAAGAAATATGAGGGCAGTAATTTCAATGCAGAGTGTGCAGGTGAGAAGATAAACATCAGAATCTACTCAAAAAGAGTTAATGTGAAAGTTTTCAGTGCTGTGAGAATCACTGATGACTTCAAAATCAAATACAGTGCAACAGTCTACATCATGAACAGTTTAGACACTTAAAAAGAAGTAGAAAAGAAATCACTCACAAGTTGGCAGTTGGACATAAATCCTGACTCCCAGCTCAGTGCTCTCAAAAACAAAATCATACATTATCTCTTGTGCTGAGCTGTTCTCTTCAACTTGAGCACTGCATTTGCACTCTTGCAACTTGTCAAGCAAGTCTCCAGTCAGCTCAGCTCCCAAGAACTCTGAGCACTGCTGATACCTGGCCTCTGAGAGCTTGAAAATTGAGGTGGGAGCATTGTAAGTTTTCACTAAATATTTTCTGAGTGCAGAAAAGCTTGTGATTTTAACTGGAGTTGTCTTTTGAGCATCATACACATAGAATGTTGCTTTGTACTGTGTAGTACTCTTGTCAAGAACAGTTGACATGACATGCTCTTTCACAGCATTAGTTGTTCCAGTCCCAATCAACAAGAGCACAGTGAGAAAGATACCAATTTCAAGGAGCACAAGCCTGTAGAGGTGTGTTTGCTTCTTGCCCACTTTTATCCACCTCCAATCTATAATTTGAACATTTTCCACTTAGTGTAAAAGTGAGAATAGAGTGTAACATTTTGTTGTATTCTCACATTTATCCTAAGTAGTTTTTTCTCCATTTTCTGATGAGGTGGTAAGGTATGATTAAAGTTCAAGCAAAACAGTTGAATCAGTTTGATGATGATTTTGTTGAAGAGTATCAAAAGCTGAGGAAACAACTCCTGAAGCTTTACAACAGCCCCCTGAACTCCCTTGTGACTGAAGTGAGAGTTTACAGAGACTTTAAGGCCTTCCAGCAGTTCATAAATCAGTTTTCTCAGAAGGTTATGAACATTGACAATGTGATTGACTTTATTGAAGTCTCTGTTGACACTTTCTTGAACTCTGATTACAATTATGATGTGCTTGACAGCACTCAGAAGAAGCAGTCAGTCTCAGTTACTGATTTCTCCAGCTGTCCAATCTACACTCTTGCAAAGAAGCTCATTGTTGTGAGAGGAGAGAGAAAACTCCTTGAACACTACTCTGATAGATTCTCATTTGGACAGAATGTACATGAGATAATGAACATTTCAATGAAGCTTGCAAAGAGCATGAAAGAGCTAAACATGGAGTCAGAAGTCTGGATTGCAATGAAACTAAGCTCAGGATACTGGCTTGTGGGCAGGGCTGACCTGGTTGACTTCAACAACAACATTGTAGTTGACATCAAAACTTTTAGAGAGCAGAAGATTGACAAGAAAGATGACAGCACAATTAGAATGTTTAATTACACTCTCAACCAGCTCACACTGTATATGACTGCATTGTCCTTGTGGTCTGGAAAAGTCTTTAGAGGCTACATTTACTATATAATCAACTCCTTTGACAGCAGAAAAGTCAAAAAGGATGTCAGGTTTGTCAGATTCAATCAAAAAAGGGCCAAACTCCTTCTCACAGTTGCAAACCTGCTCCCAGTCCTCTTCACTGATGATGAGAAACTTCTGCTCAAAAACATTCTGCTCCTCTACAATGCCTTAAAATCAGTGTTTGGGGAAGGGGAGAGTAAGATTTGGGGAGATTACTGCAAATTCTGTCCATTCAATCCACTCAGCAGGAGATACAAGACAGCAAAGAGAGGGAATGGCTGGGAAGGGCTCTTCACCTGTCCAATTCCTTTACTCAAAGAGGGCAAGCTACCAAGCCTGAATGGGAAGGGAGGCTTGACAGCACTCAAAGACAGCAAGAGAGTGCTGAGGCTCCTCAGAATCAAGACAGAACTCATTTGAGTTGCTTTTCTCTTTTCACAATTTCACTTTAAGCAGTATATTTATCATTATAAATATGGGAGGAGTGAGGCATGGTTGAGTTTAATGGTATCTACAATGTCAACAGTCAGTTCAAAGTCATCTATTTGCCTCCAACAATCTTCTATAAGCTACTTTACTCAATCAAGGCTGGAAAAAAAGTCTTTTTTGTGACTGTAGATGACAGAGAACAGCTCATCACTCCACAACAAATCAAGTACTGGATTCCCCAACAAGGGCAAAATGGTCAGCAGTACTTCCTAATTCCATTCAGGATTGAACCATACTTCTTCTACACTGACAGAGTGAGCATTGAGGAGTTCAGCAACAGAATAGTGTTCAGAGACCTCAAAACCATTCCCACTTGGGCCATCCTCAACAGTCAAGAAAACAGCCTGGAACTCCCAGAGAAACCAGAAGTTGCCCCAGGTGTAGTTGTTGAGTTCAAGGCTCCAAGGAGGGGCAGGAAGGCTTTTCTTGAGGCTTGGGAGGGCTGATTACTGTTCTAACTTTCACACTAAGCAGAATTTGCACTATATTTTAATTGGGAATACAAATGAAAAAAGTTGAGAGTAAAGTCAATAGAGGATTGAAAGCTTTTATATTGTCAAAAAACTGGCTCTGGGAGCTCAAGAATGCAAAGGCAATCATCTGGCTACCTATAAATGGTGAGCCAGCCCCAGTGAGCCTTCTAGTCAAGGAAGGTGGTGATATAATTTTTGTTAGAGTCAACAACAGAGAGGACTTCTTCTTCAGAACAAGAAAAGTGAAGGTGTATGAGCTTGATGGTGTCATTCTCATAATGGAAACTGCAATTGCTGAAAGAGTCAATGATGAGAAAGTTGAAGTGGAGCTTGTTGATGAAGAAGCCTCTTCTCAAGAAGAAGCAAACCACAAGGCCTCTTTCAGCCCCTGGGAGTTGTTGAAAGGGCTTAACATACAAATGCCACAAACAGGAGGTGGTGCTGTATGAAAATCAGGGCTGGAGATAAGGAAGTTGATGCAACATTTGTTGAGTTCAAGACAAAATTCATTGACAATTATCCAGCACTCACAAGAGTCTACTTCAACAAAGAGCAGATGAAAATGCTTGGGCTTGAGGAGGGGGACTTGGTTACAGTCTTCTTCATGAAAAACAACAAGACACTCCTCAGCTACAACTTCTATGTCAAGGCTGAGGAGGGGGGCCTGAAGTTCATTGAAATCCCAGCCCTCTTGACTAGGGCCCTCAACCTGGGAACACAGCACAGGGAAGCCCTTGCATTCAGAACAGATTATGGTCTGGTTTTTGTTCTTGTGAGAGGTGATGGGGATGAGTGATGGAGTTTTTGCTGATAAAATAGCAGTCTCAAAGAAGTATAATGACATCTACTACATTGCAATCCCAGCTAATGAATTGAACTGGGACTTAATGGGAGTTGTTGAGGCTGAGAACAGCTCTTCAATCAAAACACACTTTATCTATGTGAAGCTTAACAATTATTACTACATCTTCATCCCAGATTGGCTTGCTGATGACTGGAACTTCAAGAACAGGGCTGTCAAGATGATATTTGACAGAGAAGAGCCAAAAATGAAGATTGAAAGCTCAGTGAGCTTCACAAACTACATTTTAGACAAAATGGGCAAACAACAACTCCCCACTCCACAAGCACAACCTCCACAGCTCATCAAGGACAGCACTGAAGTGATTGAGTTTGAGTGCAGAGTCATTGTAAACAAGAATGGCCTCAATAAGCTCAGACCAATCACATCAGAGATTGATGTGGGCTGGAAGGTTGGAGATGAAATTGAAGTTTGGTTTTTCAAAGATGGACAACTCACTAAGGGGATGAAGAGGAGAGTCAACAGACTTTTTAATAAGGGAGAAGCTGTAGCAATTCAATTCACAAAGAAGCAGGCTGAAATGTTTGGGCTTACTGGAAAAAAGAAAGTCAAGTGCTTCAAGAACATCCCAGAAGTTGGAGCAGTGACTATTGTTGTTGATTAGTTTGCTTTTTGCTTTTTGCAATCATCATCTCATACAGTTCTGGTGAAATTTCTTTGAGCTTCTCTAACACATCAATACCAATTTTTGTTTCTTTTTTCTCCTCAATTCTCTTTACATTGTCTTTCAGAATTCTTCTCATTAGCTTCAAGAGCCCTTCCAGGCTGGTTGGCCTCCTGAACTTGTAATGCTTACTGTATGCTTTTGTGAGCACATGCACAGTTGCTTTCTCAAAATCATCAAAGAAACATTCCTTGTTCTTTTCAAGAATTTCAAGCAGTGTTTTTGTCAGTCTCTTTATATGTTCATAATCATTTGCAGAAGCAATTGCTCCAGCATGTTTGAATATTTCAACCAGCCATTCTCTTGCACTGATACTTAGTTGTATTTTTCTTGCTATTTCATTCTTCTCTTCTTCAGTCAAGTTTTCTCTTGCAAGTTCTTTGAGCAGTTTTCTGGAGACTTTTGAAAAAACAGCATAAGCATAAATCTTGTCCCAAATTTCTTCTCCCTTATGGTCTCTTAGAGCATCAAAAATTCCAGATAACAAGTCTGAGGATGGAATGTTAACACCTACAATCTCCTCAGCTGTCTTCAGTGTTCCATCAATCTTTTGTGCAGTGAGAATATGAATTGAATAAGTCTTAATATCACTTGCCTTCTTCTTACTCATTCTTAACCACCATACTGTTTTTGTTGTTTTTGCTTTTAAAGATTGCTTTTCATTAACTAACAAATTCAAAGCATTCAATAATTGAGTATCATTTTCTATTATTTTTTACCTTTAACAGCATAAATAATAGAAAAGTTTATAAAGTCTAAAATTCAATAGATATTGAAGACATGTGGGGAGGTTGGTGAAGATGGTTTTGGTTGGAATTGTTGGTGCCCCTGCTGGGGCTGGATTTGAGCTTGAGCAGAACTTCCTTGAAGTGCTTGGCAGGGAGTTTGAGGCTGTTCTGAAGAATGATGAGAGCATAAGAGAGCTCCTCAAGAAGAAAGCCCTTCAGGGCAAGAGCTGGAACATTGTCATTAGGGCAGGCTTCTATCAGAACAACAACTCACTTGATGCTGTTCTCCACATTCAGCACATTTTCAGCAATGATGAGACTGAGTGGGCTTACCTCATCCATGCCTTCAACACAAAGAAAGCTGTGGCTTTTGACATGTATGCAAGAAGGCAGGAGAGAGGCTTCATAGACAGTGAGAACAAGAGTGAGCACATTTCTAGTGTGATAGACTTCAACCTCAGACTTGTCAACTTGCTCAAGGCACTCCTCAGAGAACTCTCAGTCCTTGACTGGGCTGATGGTGAGGGCAGGGGCAAGAAGGAGGTTAGAATTGTCCTGAGCAACCAGAAGGAGCTTGTCAAGGTAAGGAGGGATGAGCTGTGATGAGCACCACAGCCCTCCTTGCTTCATCTCATTCCCACACTTTACATATACACAGCAAATACACACTCTGCATTGAGGATATTTATAGACTTGCACTTGCTGGCTGGACTAGAGAAGAAATTGCAAGAAAATATAGAGTCAGAAAAGAATTCATCAGCCTCATCATCAAGTTTGCAAACATAAGCACTGATGAGGAATACTCTGTCCTCATCAGAAGAAAAGGCAGAGGCAAGCTCTCAAGAGAAGAGAAGGAAATGATACAGAAAATGCTCTTAGAAGGGCACAGCAACTATTACATTGCAAAAAAGCTTGGAGTCAGCATCTTTGATGTGAACAAGGTCATGAGAGAAGTCTTCCCAGGAATGGGGAGGTGGTACTGATGAAGTATGTAATAAAGAAGAAGAAAATGAAAGAAATAAGGAACATTCTAAAGAAAAGACATGTTAATGGAAGTATTTACCTTAAGTGTTTTGAAGATGCAGATAATAATTACATACTAAAAGAATTCAGATTGAGTGTTAAAAACAAAGATGTTATCAACATCAAAACAGAAGCAAATGAAGATGAATATCCAGAAATTATTGAATACAGTGCAGACTTTATAACAGAAAAGAAAGCACATGAATCATATAAAATTAAAGAGAAATTAGATGATTCAAGAGAACTTATAACAGAATTAAACAACAAGATTATATTTGTTGATGACATACCATATGATGATATAGTGATTGTTAATTACAGACAAGTTATTATTAATGAGAATGAAAAAATAATGCTTGAAGGTGAAACAGATGATGTTAAAGTGTTCTTTGAAAATCTAACAAAAATAAAGAAAAAAATAGAAAAAGGAGAATGGATAGAATACAATTTCATAACCTTAGTTGATGGAATACAGGACAGATTCACTTCAAGTGCAATAGAAACACTTATTGAAATTATACTAAAAAACATTGACAATATATCAATGATACCTGTAGTATTTCATGAGGAATTTTTGAAGACTATGTTTATCCTAATGTCACTTAAATTAAATTACATACACAACAACAAAGATAAAATAATATTTGGTGTCAATGACTGCATCAGATTCATTTAAACATCTCCCTTATTGTCAATGATTCTCTGGACTCAACCTCTTCCATTTTTTAATATATCCTAAGTAGAAAATGTCCCTATTCTAAATGGTGTCTAACATGGTGGATGACAAGGTTGAGAATGTTGAAAGGTTTGAAGCTGAGGAAGAGTTTGAGGCTTACTTTGAAGTTCCCAGGTGGGCTGGCTTTTACATCACTGATGAGGAGTATGACAAGTTCACAAGAATCAACAAACTAATCAATGAAGTGCTCATGGCAGTGCAATTTGCAAAGAAGGTGGGAATTGAGGAGTTCTCAATCATCAGAATCAAGGACAACAAGGGCATTCCACTCTACAGTGCCCTCACAAAGAGAATCCTTGAGGACTTTGGAGAGCTTCTAGAAGCTGTTGAGGGGCTAGTTGATGAAGGGGACTTGTACAAAATTGAACTCATTGACTTGAACAGGTATGACTGTGATACTGTCATGATGATGCTTGATGAGATTGGGGAGTATGACCTTGACCTCATGGAAGCAGTTGCCCTTGACTGCCAGCCTGAAGAGGATGAAGAGGAAGAAGAGGACTGGGAAGATGATGATGAGGATGAAGAGCTTGTGGAGTGTACAAGTGAAGAAGAGTGTGATGAAGAGTGAACTCCTCAACAACACTAAGCAGTTCTCTTCTTTATTTTTATTGGTGAAATGTATGAAGCTTGTGAAAAGAATTGAAAAGAAGTCAAAGAATCTAATTAAGAAGTGTAGTGATTATTGGACTCACATTGATTTTGGAGATGAAGAAGCAAGGAGAATTCTCTCAGTTGAGATTGAGACAGACTTCAACACTAAAAAGCTCACACTCTACTATCATGCTGAATCAGAGCCTTTAGAATTTTCTCTTGAGTACACAAAGCTCAGTCAAGACATTATAAAATATTCAACAGTCCATGTCAACTTCCTTGACAATATAACAGTCAGGATAATTAAGGACAGCACTTACAGAACAGACAACAGAATCACTGAATATCATAAAGAATGGCTCCTCAAACTCAAAATTGACTATACAAAGCACATCAAACTCTTGAAAGAGCTTGCAGAGGATGAGCTGGAAGACTGCTCTCAAGTGCTGAATGTCATTCTCAATTTCAAAATGTTCTACAACTTGCTCCTCCAAGTTGCCACACAAACTGGCCAATCTGAAAAGTATGTGAAAGAAGTCTATGCTGACAGCACAAAACACATTCTTGCAGAAGCATATGATGACTGAGCCCCCAGGCCCTCCATTTTTTAACAAATCCTAAGCAGTATTTTCCTTAATATTGCATGGTGGATGCAATGAAAAATGACATCATTCAAGTTAATCAAGACAATGTTATTGTCAAGAAAAGAAAGCTCTACAAAACAAAAGGAGATACTGGCCTCATTTACATTCCAGAAAAAGCCCTTGAAGGCTTCAGGTTGGGCTGGAGGAGTGTAGAAGTCAAAGCAACACTACTTGTCACTCTCACTGAAATGCAGACACTCACTTACAAGTATGTTGCAAAGTTACTGCCCCAAGCTAAGGGGGGCAAGTATGCTTACAGATACTACTTCATCCAAATTCCAGCCAGACTCACTCAGACAATTGAATCTGACCTGGAGGATTTTGGCTTGGAACTTGAGGACTTAACAGCAGAAGTCCAGCTCCTTGAGGGGGAGAAGGGCCTGGAAGTGCTTATACTGCTCAGCCCCGCTGAGTAGTTTTGTTGCTTTTTCATTATTCATACTATATATTACATATATGAATTCCAACAAGAAGTCCCTAAAAACTATCATTTTTGATGGTCTATTCTCAATTTTATACTAAGTACTTTTTACTATTATACACTAATGGAGTGATAAAGATGATGCAAGATGATGTTGTTGAAGAACTCATATCAGCCACAAAAATCAAGCTCACTGCATCAGAAAAGACAATCTATGTTGCAAATGGAGCAGGCTACCTCATATTCTCAAAAAAGCACATCACACCTTACATTCAACTGAAAAAGAAGGACAAAATCACTGCTGAACTAAACATTGCAAGAGACAAGATAAAATTCATTGCAAAACTCTACAACTATGAAAAATATGTTGTCAGATACCAAATTCCAGCCAACATAATTGAGCTCCTCAGAACAGAGTATGGCTTATCAGGCTCCCACTTCACAGTTGATGTCACAATCATTCTTGATGTGGAGAAGGAGACTCAGAAGCTCATTCTAGAAGTCCCTGCCTGGGAGTTAGAGCTTCACTTTGATGTTAGGAGAGGAGGTGATTTAGTATGAGCCTCACTCAATCACAATCATCAAAGAAACACCTCACCTTCCAAACAAAGCAAGCAGTACTTTGGCTTGAAGAGTATTACAGGCCCTTTTATTACAACAGCATAACAAGAGAAGGCTACTTTGTGATATTCACACTCCCAACAATCAACAACTACTTCATCAAAATCAAGGACTTCTATGAAAATGAGGATGTCAAGAGAAAAGTTGCAGAGATAATAAGAGAGAACATTGAAACACAGAACATCTACTACAGCATGCTAGTCTTCAAGAAGCCAAGTGAAGAACAAATCACAAACAAAATAATGGGAGACATCATCTTTGTTGGAAAGGGCAGGTCAAAAGAAAATGCAATGCCATTCTTGAGGGGGCTCTGGTTTGACTTTGACCTGCACAAGCCAATCACTGATGAAGAGCTCAGCAAAATCAGGCAAGTAGTCAAAGAGTTTGAGGACTTAACAGGATTCAAAACAACACTCATCAAAAGTGGTGGTGGAGTGCAGGTACTAATCCTCAGTGATGACCTTATAGAAATGCCATCACTTCTCAACAAGAGAGACTTTGACAATCTGAGAGAACAAAAAGGAGATGACTACACTGAAGATGATGTCAAGCAGATTGCAGAGGACAACTTCAAGAGAATGATGAGCATAATTTCAGAAGGCTTCAAGCAGAGGTTTGAAGAGATTGGACTAGAAGTTGATATTGACAGTTCAGTCTGGGACTTTGCAAGAGTGATGAGACTACCATTCTCATACAATCAAAAATATGATGAGCCCATCCCAGTTGTCAGGCTATCATTTGAAGAGAACAGTAAGGGAAGCATCATAAAATTCATAGATGAAATAATTGAATCAGACATATTCAAACAGGGACAGGCTGTCATTGTCAGAGACTACTCAGAAATTGATGCACAAGTTGAGCTCAAAGGCAAGCTAAGAGATGTTGCCCCACAGCTCATTGACCTCATCAAAGAGTTTGACATTTATGTGGAAGGCACCTCAAGGAGTGCAGTCACACTCTACTTGGCTGGAATGTTCAGGAAGTATACTGATGTAACAGTTGAGGAAGCACTTGAATTCTTTGATGTCCTCCACAGCACATTCAATGTAGAAGGAAGAAAAGCAAGAGAAAAAATAGCAGAAGTGAGGGCAACATTCAACAAAGACAAGAAAGATGTTGCAACACTAAGATGGCTACTTGATGTTGCTGATGGACTGGCAGTATACTGGGGCATCAGCAAGAGTGATGCAGAACTCAAAATCAAAGTGTTCCACACTAAAGTGCTCAAGGCCCTGGGAATAATTGATGCTGACAAGACCACACTCACAGAATTAGCATATAGAAGATTCACTGAAGGAGTGGACATTCAAAAACTGAAGAACAGCATACTGTTCAAGATAGACATCATTCCAACTGCAAAGGCAAGATATAGTGAACTTGATGATGAGGACAAGACAAAGCTCATTGACACACTCAAGCTCTTTGAAGAAGTGAAGGAAGACTTGACAACTGAAGAGCTTGTCACAGTATTATACTACTTGCTCAAGAGTTACAGCATAATCACAATAAAAGACTTCAAGATTGTTGCCAAGCAGGCCCTTAACATCAAGAGTGAAGAGTTGAACACAATACTGCAAGAGATTCTGAAAAATGGACACAACAACTCAGACACTATTGAAGCACTCAACAATACATTGAAGTCAATACTACTTAGCAGGATTGACAGCATTGTTGATAATGAGGACAGCAAGATACAGCTGAGTGAACTCTACAAGATTGAGAGACTATCAGCTAGGTTGAAGAAGTGCATCATTGACACAATAATACAACTGAATGAACTAGCAATGAAGCAAATGAAGAGTGATGTTGTTGAGACTGAGACATATGAAGCAAAGTACAAGATTGATGATGTGAATGAACTGCTCCAAAAGCTTGAACTCCTGCTCCCATACCTCACACCAACCATAGCACCTATCATAGCAGAATACATTGCAAGCCTGCTCAAGAAGACAACAATTCTATCAAAAGAAGAAGTCATTGACATCATAATGAGACTCTTTGAAGAGAATGAGATAGTAATGTATAGCAAGATAAAAGAAATTGTGGAAGAAGTCTTCAAGAAAGATGACAGTGAACTCAACACAATCACAATACTCACTGACAACATTGAGCTATTCACTGAGGCTGGAGAGAAGCCATATGTAGTCAAGAGGGACTTGGAGAAGATTCATAGATTAATTGTAGACTACATCACAAAGAGGGAAGGCAAGAGCATCAAGGATGTCAATGTTGATTGGATTGCAAAGAACATAGTCAAAGTTATCCTCTATGAGGATGGAGCTGAAGTCATCTTTCTTGACAGGACAAAATTCATCTTCACAGACAGCAAGATAACAACAACAAAGACCATCAAACAAAGAACTGAAGATGGCAATGAGAAGACAGTCATTGTTAGAGACTACTCAAAGCTAATCAAAATGATACTTGATGAACTCTTCAAGGTCAAGGGCATCAATGTGGAGGGAGACCTTAACAGAATCACTGAAATCATCAAGAGAAAAATTATCAAGACAAGCACATCATTCATCAAGCAGGACTTGTACTTCAAGCTCATTGAAATTCTCAAGATGAACATCACCTATCTTGAAGACTACTACAAAGAGACATGCAGACAACCTTCCCAAGATGAAAAGTACATCAGGATTTACAGCTCAAAGGCTATGGGAACTGTGATAGCAATTCCAAACAGACTCTTCTCTAAGATGCTACTCAATGCAAGACAAGCACACATCATCACAAAAGAAGAAGAGAACTCAATCAAGAAGCTGAGGGATGACTACAGCAGAGTGAGGTACAGCCTGCTGGGCAGTGATGCAAGAGAGTACAGTTACATCTTCAGTGCTGACAAGATAATGAACTACACAGAAGTTGACATAGTTGAAGAGCTGAGGAATGAAGTCAGCAAGATAGTGAAGCAGGAGAAGGCCCTTGAGGAAGAGGCAGGCCTGGAGGAAGAGCTGGAGGAGGTGTTCTGAAATGGCAGTGATTGAAAAGCCCAAGCACAAAGTCAAAATCTACAGCATCCTTGGCACTGCTGGTGCAGGTAAAACCACTGCACTCATTGACCTCCTCAATTACCTCATTCAGAATACAGACAAGAACAAATTGAAGTGGCTACAAGAATCATATCCAGCACTGAAGCAAGCAGTCAAGAGTGAACTCAATTATGCTGAGGTTTGGTCAGAGAACTTCTCACACTTAGACATCACAAATGTAGCATTCTCATCATTCTCAAACACTGCAATCAAAGAGATTGCTGAGAGGAGTGGCCTCTCCCTCAAGGGAAGACAGGGAGAGCTCACAAGATACTGGAGGACAACAACAGGCCTCTTTGAAGTGCTATTGTATGAATATGATTTAATTACAAGAGAGCAAATGCAGAAGATTGGCAAGATTGAACTCTATAGAAAATTGTGGGCAAAGAAGAATGGACTGCAATATATCATAAATGAAATTAATACTGGATTCAGCAGGGGCAGGGGCAATGAGATAATCAATGAGTACAGCTACTTAGTGCATTATTACTATGGAAAGAACAAGACACTTGAAGACATCATAGACATGCACTCTGACAAGAAACTCATCATAGATTACCTTGCCTTCAAGAAGAAGCACAAGTTCCTGGACTGGGAAGACTTAGTGATGAAGGCTTATGAAAACAAGGATTTCCTTGCAATGAATGATGATATTGATTTATTCATACTGGATGAGGCCCAGGACACAAGCAACCTTGAGTACAAGACACTCCTGCCAATCCTTGCAAACACTCAAGCAGACTTGCTGATAGCAGGTGATGATGCACAGTTGATTTACAGCTTCAAGGGAGCTGACTACAAACTATTCAACTACTTAATCAAAAAGAGCAAAGAGAAAAATGGCATCATAATGAACCTCAGCTACTCACATAGATTTGGCAAGAAGATTGGTGAGCTGGCCCAAGTCATCATGGATGACATGCTCTTTGTGGAGCACAGGAAAATACTCACAAGTGATAATAAGAAAGATAAAGTACTATACATAATGGACTTCAACAAGGTCATTGATTTTCTCAAAAGAGAAGATGTCAGGAGACAGAAGGTATTCATCCTCACAAGGACAAATATGGTTGCTGACAAGATTCTTGAACTCCTCAAACAGGGAGGCATTATAGTTTACAATAATGAGGAAGAGAAGAGGAGAATGATGACAAAAGAGTATGAAATCTATCAAGCACTCAAAAAATGGAGGGCTGGAGAACTCAAGGACATTGACAAGAAGAGCCTCAAATGGCTCATCTGGAAGTACAAGAAAGACATGAGGGAGCTTGAGAAGTTGCTTGTAAACAAACAACTTGATGAGCTGTTTGAAGCTGAAGTACTTACAATTGATGGGCTGACCAGGCTGTTGAAGTGGATGGAGGAGAACATCAATCAAAGCAAGCTTGACTTGAAACTCATCAAGCACTTCATAGAAACTGACAAGTCCATAAGAAATGTCTATAATAATATCTATGTGGGCACAATCCATAGTGTGAAAGGAGCTGAGGCTGACATTGTTATCCTCATCAACACAATCTCATCATCAACAGCAAGGAAGATTAATGATTGGGAGGCTGAGAAGAGAGTGCTGTTTGTTGGTGTGACCAGGGCAAAGAAGTTGCTAATAATAACTCATATAAACAAAGAGTACAATGCAAAGAATAGAAGAGCTGTCACTTGGATGGATGTCCACAGGTATCTTAACATAGTTTGAAGTAAGAACTAAATTTCCTATTTTAGTTTGATTTTCAAACCACAATTCTTGTCCCACTCCAAAAATTGGGGGATGGGACAGGACATGGGACAACTCTGAAACCTACAAAAACAACACTCTTTCAAGGATTGTAGTGCTTTTATTTTGAATTTTATTGTGTGAGCAACCTCTAATAGGGGCTTGTATGAACTTCATAATTAAATCAGAGGCTTTTTAGGTGCAGTTTGTTTACATATAATATGTCCTGTACCAGCTGTCCCACTCTGTCCCCCCTTGTCCCCCTCTGTCCCCATTGTCCCATACCTCAAAAATCCCCTGAATGGAGGCAGGAGAGAGCTCCTTTCAGAGGGGGGGACAAATGGGACAAGGGGGACAGCATGGGACAGGATGGGACAATGGGACAAGTGGATTTTACCTACCTTGATAGTAGAAAATTTTTGTTTACTTTTGTCAAGTTTTTGGTCATTTTTGTTTTTCTGTTTGTCAACCTCACTTTCTTTACTTTTTGTTACTTTAATCTAGAGGGCTAATTGGATTGTGGTTTGAAACTCAAACTGAAAAACAACAAAAAATAAAGGATTGAGTGATTGGATTTTAAATCCAGATTGAATGAACACAAAAGTGCACTAAAATCACAATTTTATAGCACAATTGTATCACAAATACTAAAGTTTTTCTGTTTTATCTGTAGAAATAAGCACAAATAATGTGTATATTATTGACAATAGAGTAGACAATATATTGAAAGCTTTGATTATTAACAATCTTACTTGACTGGTTTAATTAATAAGTCACAATATGATTAACAAAAGCACAAAATTTTTAAACAATAACATCAATTATTGAGTGGTGGTTAGAGTGAGAATAGTGGATGACATAATTAGAAAATTGAATATTGAAACAGATAGGCCTGATATTGCATTTAAGATATTGCTTTCATCTCTAAGAGTTGTCTTGGAATATTCAGGGAGCATGAGTCTTGCTGAGTACTTAAGGAGAAGAGATATGCCAAGTGTTCTGTCTCCATTCAAGAAATTATCAAGAGAGGAAATAGAATATATTGATAGTATGTTATCTGAACCTGATTTTGAGATACTACCAATTGAGGAATGTCAGGTGCTTGTTCAGAAAATTATTCCACAGAAGAAGAGAAAATCCCTTGCATCTTACTACACAATTAATATAGGGACAGAATTAATGGCAAAATTAGCATCAGAATATTATAAGAGTGTTTTGAGCCACAAAAAAGGAAAAATAACAATTGCTGACCTTTTCTTAGGTTCAGGAAGAACACTTACCAAAGCAATAAAAAAGATTGGCCCTGAAAACATTGCAAAGGTTTATGGAATTGAGCCATATTTCTTATCAGCATTAGTTGCATATTCAGCTTTGATTCAAGCAACAAATGGAAAAGCTGATGTTAAAGTCATAAATGGGGATGCATTTAAGATTATCTCAGAGGCACTGGCAAAATCTACAAAATCTACACAAGACATCTCACAACCAAAGCAAAGAGATTTATTCTCATTTATATCAAAACAAGAGAGGAAAAACAATCTTGAAGAATGTAGAGCTGATATAGTTCTTACAAATCCCCCATTTACTAGATGGAGCAATCTACCTGTGAAATACAGGAATGAACTTATTGATATAATAAAGTATCTTGGTTATTCTATGCTTCTAGAGAGAAAAGATTCAAGCTTACAAATATTGTCAATGTTTCTTGTTGACTATGTACTCAATGATGAAGGACTTGTTGTTGCTGTGTTACCAGCCTCAACTTTCTATACTAAGGCTGGTGAGGGATATAAAAGGCTGTTGAGGAAAAGATACACAATCAAGGCACTTTTAGAAAATACTGATTCATCATTCTCTGAAGACAGTGGCTTTAAAGAAGTCATTCTAGTTGCAATAAAATCAAGACCTAACAAGCAAATAGAGACAATATTTGAAAAGCTTACACAGGAAAATATGGACAGATTAGTTGATGCAATTATATACAATAAAAATGACACAAACAAAGTTAACTTGTACACTCTCCCAGAAATCCTTGATAGAAATTGGTCATTTTTCTTTGAAGACAAAGAGTTAATTAACTTATTACTCAAAATAACAAATACTGGTATTGAAAATGAGTCACTTATAGTGTATAACAGACTCTTCACAAAAGATTCCCTTATTAGAGGCATAGAAATGTATGGTACTGACTTTTTCTTCCTCCCTAATAAGTTCTGGGAGATAGTTGATGAGGACAAGGATAGTATAACAATTAGAAACAAGAATACATCTAAATCATTGACAATCAATAAGGACTATTTGATTAAGGTGCTGAGAAAACCACAACAATATTCAGATAAAATTGTTGTGAAAGCTGATACTTATGCACTTTCAATTCCACCTGGATTGTATCCTCATGAATTGGATAAAGACTTAGAGGAGTATATCTCATGGGGAGAATCCTCAGGTGTTGCTAAAAAATCAATAGAAGCTTGGAAAACGAGCTGGAGCAAGAGAATGGGAATGTGGTACTCACATATAGCTTACCAGATAGAGACAAAAAAGCCATTTGGAAACATCTTTCTCCCAGACAAAGTTGATTCAACATTCAAAAACAGAGGTGTGTTTGCCAACTTCACACATGAAAAAACAGTTGCAACAAAAAACTTTTACATTCTCAGGATTGATGACACAGATGTACAAAAAATACTCACATTGTGGTTCAACAGCACAATTTTTATAGCATTGTTCTTAGCAACTGCTAAGAAAATTTCAAATAGACTTATTAGGCTACTTGGTGATGATTACCTTAATGGCCTCATATTAAATCCAGAGAGAATTGACAATGAGAGAAAGAAAGATTTACTCAATATTTTTAAGGAAATTGAGACAATGAAATTCCCAGGGCTAAAAGAGCAGTTGCACTCCAAAAAATATCTGGAACTTAGGAGAAAACTTGATGGGCTAATACTTGATATTGTTGGTCTAAAAGAAAATGATGAAATTTTAGATAAACTTTACAACATACTTGACAAAAAACTCAAGTAATATCAATAGTGCATGTTATCTCTTTTGCATTTTCTTTTAAAAATTTAACAACTGAGATTGGTTTCATCTTGAATTGTAGTTGATTTCCAGGATGCTCCCAGTCAGTCTTCTTGTATTTTTTAACATGTTGTCCATTTCCCCCTTTTCTTTGTATTGTAATAATTGGAGTGTTATTAATTACAATCTGAATAATACCATTTTTGCTAAATGATACATCTGCTTCTGATGCAAGTTTTTCAATAAATTGGCTAATGTCTACAAGATACAATGTCTTCTTGTTATTATCTCTTATGTCATAAACTGCTAATATTTTGAGAACTTTTTCTTCATTTCTCACAAATATCTCTTTGAGAATTTTTGGTAGATTTTTCTTTATAAAATCTTTAATTTTGGGCTGGTCATCCTTTTTAATAAACTCGGCGTTGCGATTCTTTGCTTTTCTTAAGATTGACTCCTTGAATATGTCATAAACATCATCTTGCATGTCCAATATCTTTTTCCACTCTTCCAACCTTCTCCTATCAATTTGATGAAAGCCTTCTTTAGTCTTTTTTACAGTCTTTAAACTTATACCAATTATATCATTGTCTTTTGTACAGCACAACAATATATCAGTTTTTATAAATTCTCTGTTTTTGGGCTTAATAGCATAAAAATTCTCTCCAAGATTGATTCCAAAATTAGCTAGACATTCCTTAAGTTCATTTCTTGCATCCTTATTTGTGTTAATCATAGAGATTATTTCCTCCTCTGCATCAAGCCCTATTCTTGCTTCTTCTTGTCCTTTTACCATCTTTTTCACCTCCTAAGCTAGTAGCATCTTTTGATTTTTAATCTTTATGTGAGTAAAACAATGTGTAACTAATCAATATAGAGTCAAAAATGTTATAAATATTAGAATATGAACATGATATGGTGGTTAATGTGGCAGATAATGTTAATTCAAAAGACAGACATCACATTTTAGTTGATGGAATTGCTTTTGAAAAGTTTAGAACATTTAAAAAAATAATTAGCTACAAGCTAAACAAGAATGTGAACAGCAGTATTTTGCTTGATACACTTGTGACAATAGCAGTGCAAATTTTTGAGGAAGATGAGGATAAAGTGCTTGAGCTAGTTAAGAAAAGTTTTGAAAAGAGAGGCAAGAAGGTTAAAGAAGAGCATATTAACATAAATGAGATGCTTGCAAAGTTAAAACAATAATTAAGAGTGATGGGGATGGAACTTGTTAAATCCTTGAAACACTGCTCTGGGCTAGCAACCGGCTTTGGGACAGGTTAGAGGGCCTCAAGCTAGAGTGATTTTCATTTTTTCAACAACAATTATGGAGGTGTGGTGGATGGTGAGTAATTGTGAGAAGAGAGAGGAAAAAGTAGAACTCCCTAGTAAAGACATCAAGGATACTGTTTTGTTTTTGATAGATACTGATAGGTCAAAACTTAATAATATTGAAAATTGTAGATTTCCTGACTTAGACAAAGACTATGCTGATGTTATCTCACTTCTTGTTAAAGACACACAGGCACAGGCTCTTCTTGATGCAATAAAACAAAAATTGCCCAGTTGTGAGTACATTGAGAATGTCCCAAATTGGAAATCTGTAAGTAAAATTGAAATTGAGACTTGTGATAAAAACATTCTTAATAATTTAAGCACTGGGATGGAAATTAGAAAGTGTGGCAGGAACTTTGAAATTAGTGATGTCAGGTTAAGTGATTACTGTGATGGTTGTGAGGAAGAAGTTGTTAAGGAGTAACTTCTTCTGTCCATTCTCTATAATTTTTATGTTGTCTTTTTGAACTGAGGACAACATTTTTAAATAAAAACACTAAGTATTTTTTGAACAAATATTAGATAGGTGATGCAAAATGGTTGGCAGTAATGTTGTTGAGTTGAAGAAGAGTTTTGAAACTGAGGACACTGTTTATGTTGTCAGCTTTCTTGTTGACAATAAGAAGAAGAGGATTCTGAGGGCCAGGGCTTTCATCAGGTACTATCCTCTTGCAAGAGAGGGATTTGGAAACTACAGTCAGAGTGTTTATGTGATTGATATGACAACAATGGGGAGATGGGCTAAGCTTGTGCATGAGGTTGTTAGGGAGGGCTGGAATGGGACTGGTTCTGAGGAGGAGAAGTGCCCTGCTGACAAGCCTGTTGTCAGGGAGTTCCTCAACAGGGCTTTCAAGGCCTTCATGCAGGCTCCTGACAAGAGCCCAACTGTTATGAATGTTGCAAGGGGCATCAGTAAGTTTGTTATGAGTGTTCTTGAAGAGTATTATGCTGAAGATTGACCTGCACTTTTCTCATATTTTCTCTAAGTGTTTTTTGTTTCATTTTAGATTGGTGATATGATGAAGGTTGCCATCCAAGAACATGTGAAAGATGAATTGAGCAAGAAGTTTATGAAGGAGTTGAAAGGCCCTCTCAACTTCACAGTTCTTGATAAGAATGGACAGCTTGTTTTCATTCTGAAAATGAGAAGTGATGTAGATTGGATTAGCACTGAGCTTGGATGGCTCATTACAAAACAAAGGATTTTTGTGTTTGATGATAAGCTTTTGATGAAAGTTGCAAAAGTTATGAATGTCAGTGAAAAAACTTTGAAGCTTCTCCTCAACAAAAAATACTTCATTAAGGTTCCAGTGAATGGCAAGGCACTGTATGTGCCTGATTTTCTCCTTGCTGTGTACAATTCTTGTGAAGTGTTGTACTCAGTGCCTTTCACTGGTGAATATCTTGTCTTTGGCCTTCAGGCCAATCCTGCATTTGTTGCAAACTACTTCAACTGCATTGACAAGCTTGTGAAAGCAAGTGCCCTCAAGATTTTGAATGAGTACAGGGATGATTTTGTGAAAGAATTCAATTACACAGCAAGAGATTTTGAAGCTTTGAGAGCATTGTTGAATGTTGATGTGAGGAGGATTGTGTTCAAGAACAGCCCAACTCTAAGGGCTGTTGCCCCCAAAGTGGCCCCCCTCCTTGGTAGAGAGTGCAATGGCTTTTTGGATAGGTATAATTCTGTTGATTTTTCAAATATTTTGTGATTTTATTTTTGCTTGTGATGGGGCTTCACTTGTGATGCTGTGTTCACTTATTCATGTTATATTATGAATATCAGGTTTCAATTTTTGTTGTGTTTTTGATGTAAAGTCAACATTTTTAAATAAAAATGCTAAGTATTCTCTGAACAATTGTTCAACAGGTGGTGTGCAATGATGTTGAAAGTGATTGATGATAAAGAGCTTGAAAAGTTGAAGTCAACTGATGTTGTTGTGTCAATTAGGGCAGGGGGAGAAGGAGTTAACCTGCAATCAGCCAGTGTGGCATTTTCCTTGAGCTGGACTGGACTCCTGCCAGGATTCTTCAGGCTGAGGACAGGCTCCACAGGATTGGTCAGAAGAAGCAGGTGGATTACTACTACTTGATTGCCCAGGACACAATTGAAGAGTCAATGTATGATACTCTGATTGAAAAACTTGAGTCAATCACTGAGGTCACTGAGATGAAGAAGCTGACCTTCAAGGTTATTAGAGAGGAGCTGGCCAGGACTGGTCTTGACCTTCAAAAACTCCTTGAGGAGAGGAGGAGGCAGAAGGTTAAGGCTTCCACTAAGAGGAGGGCTTCAAGGAGAAGGAAGAAGTGAGTTTGTGTGGAGTAATAGTCATCAATTCTAAGTATCTTTTCTCACTTTATACTTTGAAGATTGGTTGAGGAGGTGGTCAGGTTGATGAAGGTTGGGGATTTCTTCAAAGAGACTGGTGCTGGCTCTTGTGACCTGAAGGACTTCACTCTCAAACTCATCACTGCCCTTGAGGGAGAGGCCAGGGAGCTGGTTGAGAGGGGAGCTGGTCTTGAGGAATGGAGGGAGTATTTTGACTGGAGGAGGAAGTTCATTGCTAGAGCACTCACAGTGTTCTGTTTGAAGTGTAATTGCCCTGCCCTACTCAGGATTCAATTGTATCAGTATCTTGAGAATGAGTTTAGTGCTGAATTTATGCTGTCAACATTGCTAATGCTTGCTGGTTCAAAGAAGAGTGCTGAGGAGGATAAGGAGGATGAGAGTTTCTGGTTGAAAATGCATTGCAGAAAATTGTTCAAAGAAAAGCTCAGGATTGAGGAGCCTTCCTTGAAAGAGCTTGCTGAGGATATTATCTATGCTTATGACTCTAATTTTGAGATGGCTTGGAAGGAGGGGGACAATGAGGAGAGAGAGTGGTTTCTTAAGTGGGCTTATGAGTTCATTGTTGATGAACTGTCAATTTATTGCCTCCTCTGTGAGAATTGCCCTGGGGAGCTTAAAGAGAAGCTCATCAAAGCCATTTTGACTGAGGATTCATCAGAACTGTATGATTATGTTTACAAGATTGCTTCTTGATTCCTTCATTTTTTCATCATTTATTGTTGTGAATGAGTTAAGTTTATAAACCTGTTTTTTAATATATCCTAAGTGAAAATTAACATAAAAATAGGTGGTGATAACCATGACAGGTGGAAAGGTTGAGGAAAAGTTTGAGGTTGTTGAAAAAACATGGACTAAAAAGAATGAGGATGAATGGGATGATGATAGGTATTATCATGAAAATGTGGATAAGAGTGAATATAATGTTGTATTGTATAAAAATAATAAAGGAGATATTGTGAAGGTTGAAGTCAAACAATATGAGTATGAGTGTGAAAAAATGTATGATGAACTTAATGAAAATTATGAAGATTATTATTGCAGGGAGTTCAAGAACATTTTAACATTTGATTTATATTCATTCAAAAAATATGTCAGGATAATAGATTACACTTATTTGCTTGAACAGGAGGATGAATATGATAATGATGAAGGTTCAGAAAAAACAGTAGTTATTTTATTTAATGATAGAAAATTAATAGAGGATTTTGTGAAGAATGTTGTTGATAGGTTTAATCAAATTAAGGATAAAACACTTGAAGTTAAGGATTTGTGTACTTACATTGTTGATTTTTGTGATAAAATATATAATGAGTTTATTGAATGACTTCCCTCTTTTCTCACTTTTTCACTAAGTTGGTTTTTCCCTATTCTAAAATGGTGATTCAAGGTGGTTAAGGATAAGGATGTTGAGAAAGTGAAAGAATTGTTGAGTGCTGATTTCAGCTTTAGTGATGCTCCTGTTGATGTGGAGCTTCCCAGGATTGAGTTCAAGAGCATGCAGGAGCTTCTTGATTATTGTGCTGAGTTGAAGAAGTCAGCATCCACTCCTGAAGAGGAGTTGGAGTTGGAGGACTTCTGTCAGGAACTCATTCAGGCCTGGATGCCAAAGTTTGCTGGTTCTGAGGGAGGTGATGAGTGATGGCTGGAGTGAATGTTAAAGCTGTTCTCAAAGCTTTAGAGAAGAACAAGAGCAGTGTCAAGTGCTCTGTCAGCACTTCCAGACTTGTAGAGAATGATTTGATTGAAATAATCAGAAATGCTCTGAGATTCAGCAAGTATGATGGAGTAATGATGTGCCAGCACCAAGCTTTCAAGTTGGGCATTAAGTTTGTCTATGATAAGGGCATGAAGACTGGAAAGGTCATGTTTGCTGTCCTGGCCCCTCACAAGGCTTCAAACAGGCATTACATTCAGACAATGTATGGTTTTGCTGTGATGCCAGCTCCAAAAGGCTGGAAGCTTATTATTGCCAAAGAGGACAAGCTTTTGGAGGCAAAAGGGCCTTACCAGGTTGCTTTGAGCAGACCTATCAAGAAGGAGTATGTTGTCCTTGCAAAAGGCACTGATGCTTACAATGCTGTTGTGACTGCTGTGAACTTTTTTGAAAACTTCTCAAAGAAGTTCTTCAAAGGAGTCCTTAAAGCAGAGTCAATTGTCAGAGATTGGCCAGAACTGGAGGAGAAGAAGACAGAGTTCTTCATCAAGGTTGCAGAATACATTGTTCAGTTTGTTGAAGCTTCTCTCAAGGTTGCTGAGGTTGAGAAGCCTGCCAAGCCTGCTCCAGTCAAGACTCCAGCCCAAGCTCCTCAAACAGCTCCAGCTCAACAGCAGGAGCAGGTTGTGAAGCCTGCCCCCAAGCAACAGCATCAACAAGAAGAACAGAAGTCCAAGCCAAAAGAGGCTGAGGAGAAGAAGCCTGTCAGGGATGAGGTTGGAAAGAAGTCTCCCCTGCCAGTCCCAGCTCCAAGTCCAGTTCTAGTCCCAGCACCAGCCATGCAGGCCCAGGAGAAGAAAGAGCAGGAAAAGAAGAAGATTGCTATTGATGTGTGAGCTTCACTCTTTTAGCTTCTTCAATTCTTTCATCAGCTCTTCAAGGTTGACTTCCCTTTGTTTTGGAGCCTTCTTGCCTCTTTTTGCTGAGAGCTCATCTATTTTCATGCTGAGCTCATAAATTGCCTTGTCTCCTTCCTTTTCAATCTTCTCAAGTATTCTGTCAGTTGCAAGCTCAACTAGGAGTTCTATGAGCACTGAGTTTGTGAATTTCTTGTTTGTGTGGGCCTTGATTAGGTTCCTGAGCCCTGTCAGTTTTTCAAAGGCAAGGTCATCAACAATGATGTGCTTGTTTGCTTTTCTTTCAACATTCTTCTCCTCAGTCATCACTAGTCACCTCAAAAAAATATTATAAAAAATGTTTATAAGTGTTGTGTTTGTTTGTTGTCTCACTTACTCATATAAACTCATATAATTTGTATTTGAATAAATAAAATGTGTCAAAAAGTGTGTGTTTTCACAAGGTATTTTTCATCATCAATCAAAACTTCAACTCTTTTGAATTTTGTCAGCCCAATCTTCATCCCCACAGCAAGCTCTGTGAAGTACTTCAGAAGAGTTGTGTCTGTTATGTGTGTGATTGGTGTTCCTGTGTTCAAATCAGCAAGCAGGACTCTTACATTGCTGATTCTAGCCCTCTTGAGTGCCTCAGCATAGGCCAGGGCAAAGGCTCTGGCTCTATTGTGGCCTCTACTCTTCTGGAGGCTGTAGAGTTTGAAGAGCAGGTTGAAGAAGCTGTCAAGCTCATTAACAAGAAGCTGGTTTGAAACTCTCTTCATAATATCACCAATCAGAATTAATACACAGAGTGCTTAGTGTGTCTGTGAATTCTCACTTTCATTCTAAGCAAGAATTTCATCTATATTTGATTGGGAGAGAAGATGCTTGAAGATGGTTTTGAAGAAGTGCACACTAAGCCAATCAAATTGATAATTGCTGTGATTTTGATAGCTATTTTCATAGTTGGATTAATCTACTTGACAAATGAGGGCTTTTGGATTGGTGAGAAGCTGACTTCTACAGCTCAGAACACAACAGAGAAAATTAACAAGATGAACACTCTTGAAATGAAGCTTGAGAAGGGCACTATTCTTGTTGACAGACAGTCAATTTACATCAACAAGCTGGTAATTGACACAACAAAGCCAGTCAAACTGAAAATTAAGCTCTCTCCAGCCTGCCCCTGCATAAAGTTTGTTGAGAATGGCAGGAGTGAGATAGAAGTGACAACTGGGCTCAGGACTGAGGTTCCAATCAAAATCACTTCAAATAACTGCTACTTGAAGAGTCAGATTGTTAGTGTTGAGATTTACAAAATTAATGAGGAGAACAACACTGAGAAGCTCTTGAAGAAGCTTCAGTTCACTGTTCTTGTTGCACTTAGCACTTACTTGAATGTGTTCCCCCAGAATGAGGCCCACATAATTGGAGTTTTTGATACAATGAAGTTTAGAAGTGTTGTTGAACAAACTGCTCTTGAGCAGTTGCTTGAGAAGAGAGGGGCCTTCACTGCTGAGCAGACAAGGAAGGGCTCTCAAATCATCACAACTGTTGTGAAGAGAGCTAACAAGAGTGCAGTTGTTTTTCACTCAGCTTTTGACACTGAATCCTTCAACCACAGGTATGCTGTGCAAGTTTTGTCTAGACAGAAGGTTGTTGCAGTCTTCAAGATTGATTTACTGTTTGATGAGCACATCAAGAAGCATCTTGTTAGAATCACAGCAATCAATTGTGCTGGGCAGAGGATTGGGGCTGAATTGCCTGTGAATGGTAGGGATGCTGTCAGACTTGCAAATGCTGTTGCTTCAAGCTTAAGAAGACTGCTCATTGCTCTCTACAGAGAGGAGAGAGTTGACTTGAACAGCATGTTCACTGATGTTATCAGTGTGCTGTTCTCCCCCCTTGCTGATGTTGAGCTCAACTGAATTCACTCCTTGAATTTGATTTCTTTTTTTGTAAACTTTCACTTCAAAGTTTAAAACAATGTCAAAATAGTCTCTTTTCTTACCTCCACAACCAACATTAGTGATTTTGCTTAAAGTGAAAGTCAGTTTAAAGCTTCAATGCACTATAATGTGCAAAAAGTTAGTCTGTTCTTAGATTCATCCTAAGTAATTTTTTCCTCAATATTAATTGAGGTGGTGAAGATGATGCACTCACAACAAGCCCCATTCCAATCATATGCTCCTCTTCCCCCAGCCCCCAGGGGGCTGAGGATTGAAAAAAGGTTTGGTGGGCTTGTCTTGAGGATTGGAAGGAAATACAGGCTCTGGAGCTCATGGAGTGACAGGTATGTGAAGCCTTCAACTTTCATACTGCAATTTCTACTGATTGGCATCTTTTCACAGTATATGATACTGTTCTTCAGCCAAATTAGGACTCCAGCCCAGCCAATTTTAGGAGAGGAGCATTACTACTGCACAATTTATGGAGATGGGAGAGTTGAGATTGATTTTGAGAATTTAGATACATTCCACCAGATTGTCAAGCCAGGCCAGCAACTTGTCTGTCATCCTCAGAACTGGGAGGGAGGACAGGCTTACTTGTATGTGAGTGAGCAGTTGTACAACAGACTGCTAAACATTATTGAGAGTGATAACTTTGCTGAAATGCAGGGAGAAGGCAATGAGATGGGAGTTATTGTTGTTGAGTTCCACCTGTGATTTTAGTCTGTTCTTGAATTCACACTAAGTTGAATTTTTTCTATTCTTTGATAGGGATGAGCATGAAGAGTGTTAGCTTGCAACTTAATGTTGATGAAGCAGTCATGCTGGAGGAGGCCAGAAGGAAAAAGGGCTTCTCCAGCAAGGCCAAACTGATTAAATTCTTCATTAGTGAGCTCTACAAGAATGAAGAGTTGAAAGGGGAGTTCAGGGACTTCATAATAAACAGCAGGCTTGATTTTGATGACTCAATCACTCAGAACTATACTTTCATTGTGAGTGATGAACTGCACAACAAGCTTTGTGAGCTTGCTGATGAATTCACACTATCAATCAAAACTTTTCTGAAGTTTTTGATTCACTTTATGTACTCTAAAACAACATTATAAGCTCTATTTTTGTATTTATTTTCAGAAAATTTTATAAGGAATAATATATCATATTAAAACATGAACAGCAACAATAATAAGAACAAGATTGTTGACTTCAGTGTGCTTGACAACATTGTAGTCAGTTATGCATTGCTAAATGAGGACAGAGAGGTATTCAATTCTTTGATTGGCCATCCCTTAGAGGGCTTTACAGGGATTCTGCAAGTGGCTTATGACAAATTCTTAGCTTACAAGAAGTATGCAGTTGCAAACAATGCAGTCTTCTACCTCCTCTCCCTCATCAGCAAACAGGGAGAGCTCCTTGATACTGAGGCTCTCTTATTAAAGGCTGTTGAGGAGGATGGGCTTGCTGTTGTATACATTCAAGATTTGAAGGAGGACAGGACTGAGAGGTTTGAAATTCTTGTCTGAGGTTCTTGTCTGAGGTGGTTGGAATGGGCTGGGAGGAGTTTAAGCAGTTTGTGATGTCTTTATTGAAGAAGTCAGAGCTCTGTGTGAGCTCATATCCAGCCTTTGTAGAGCTCAAGAAGTGCTGGGGCTGTTACTATGTTATCATCAAGTTCAGAGAGAACAATGACAGTCTCTTGATTAAGTTCAAGGTAGCAGACAACTTCATGACTCCAATTTTTGTCAAAATAAAAACTGATGGGAGTGGAAAAATCAAAATTCATGATTACTGGGATGGAGTGAGGGAACTGACAAATCCCCAACTTGTTGAGAAGCTGAGGCCCCTGCTGAGGAGGGCTGTTGATGATTGGGATTCTGAGGCCTTTGATTCAGCTGTTGAGCTCTTGCTTGATTTAGTTTATTCTTGAATTCATCCTAAGTGATATTTTCTCTATTTTCATAATATGGTGATACAAGATGATTGATGTGAAGATGCTTGCAATAGTGATTGTTGTTGTAACTGCTGTGGTTGCTGTAGGCTACTACCTTCACACAGCCCCTGCTCAGGGGCCTGTGCAGGAGGTGGATGGAATTCCTGTTTTCAAGGAGTCCTGCTATCACAGGATTGAGATTCCTGAAGTGGGGCAAGTTGGAGTTCTGTTGCTTGACTCAGATTTTAATATCCAAACAAATCCAGTTTGGGCTGGTGAGCTCTTAGTGAAGCATGACATAGAAACACATGACATGTTCATTGCTGTAACATTTGTTGTTGATGAAGATTACTGTTATGTGTTCAGAGAAAAAATGACTGTTAAACCAATCAACTTTGAAATCATATATGCTGATTTTGATGAGAAATTTATAAGTCTTGAAGAATTTATCAAAAATAAAAAATATGAGAATGAGTACATTAAAATGATGATAGAAGACCTCAAAAAGACAAATGGGGACATATGCATGCTTGGAATCATGTTTAAACCAACAAACACTGAGACTGGACAGGAATTCAGGAGTGGAGACATAATCAAATTTAAAATTCTTTGGAATGGACAGGAGCTCTTCAGAGTTGAAGCCCCAATCTCAATTAGATTTGATTGAGCATCTTTTCTATTCTCACTTTTACACTAAGCTGAATTTTTACTATTAATTGATTGGGAACAACAATGAATGAAGTGAAGAAGATTGCTCTGCTCATTGCAATCATAATTGTTGTTGTGCTTGTGTATTCTGTTGAGAGTGGACAAATTACACTCATCAAGACAAGGAAGACTGCTGGAGAGGGCTACACTCCCCAGCCCCCCACAACTGAGCAAAAAGCTGGTGACAGCACTCAGAGTAGAACAACAGATTATGATAATGTTGAAATGTATGACCTGCAAGTGTTCAAAATCAAGACTGCAATTTTGAATGGAAAAGAGGTTGATTACAGTTACATTGTCCTGGAGACTCCAATGCCAATCAAAATTAAAGAGGATGAGGTTGGAGTTGTCTTTAATGGACAGGAGGAGAAAGTTTTGGGAATCAAAGAGCTTGAGAGGAATGGGACTCACTACTATGTCATCTATTTTGAAGTGCACAATGTGAAGAAGAATTCAACTGTTGAAGTCTTCTGGAAGGATAAGCATTTCAGTCTGACAGCCCCCACTGTTGTTGAGAGAGAAGAAAGTGAGGGGGGCGGTGGTCAGGTTGATTATGATGAGCTCATTTTTGACAAGCTCCTTCCAAATGAGGACACTGACAATCAAAACTTGTATGATAAAACTCTTGCAAATGTGAAAGGAAAACAAAAAGGAGCTGTTTCAGCTTTGAACAGTTATGTGCTCAGTACTGAAAAAGATGCTTTCCCTGTAATTGCATATGCAATATTCACACAAGAAAAAGTCTTATTTGATAGCTCTTCTTTTGAAGATAAGCTTGAGGACAGTTTTGACTGCAAGGTTTTGAGGGCAGAGGGCTTCAAAATAACTGCTCAACATGCTTACAGAGACCAGCTCCCTACCAACATCAATCAATTGACTGTTGAGAGAGTGACTTGTGCTGAGGATAATCAATTCAAAGTTTATGTCAAATTCACTGTGAATGATAAATCATTTGAGAAAGAATTCACTGTAAAAACAATTTACACTCTCTACAGCAAGACTCTGACAGTTCAAGATGACAAACTGTATGTGTTGATTGGCAACAAATTATACCTGATAATTGCTGATGGAGACATCAAGGGAGTCCAGTTCACTAAAAAGACTGGCCTCTTGAGGGCTTTCCTCTTCAAGGACTCCCAGGGCAGGCCAATAATTGTTTGGACTGATGGCAGGTACACTTACTACTTCAAGTACAGCCAAGACCTCTCCAAGCCCCTTGTCAGGAAAGTGTTCCCAGCAAGGTTAATCAGGGCTGGCTGGACTGTCTGGAATGGCCTGCTAAACTTTAGTGAAAGGTTCAGAATTTATGTAATCACAAGGGATTATGATGGATTTAAAACTCTAATAATCAATCAGGAGAACAATAAAATTGAAACAGGCTGGTATGGTGCATCCATTCCAGTAACAGTTCCAGAATCTTATCATGATAAAAATGATGGAACAATATCAGCAATAAGAACAATGAAATTGTCCACAATTAAGACTGACAATGCATACTTTATCATAACACCAGTCCAGACCTCACAGCTTGATTCAGACATCTTTGTTATTCTAATTAAATCTGATTTAACATCAATTCTAATTAGAGGGGCTGGAGACAGTGTTGATGGGGCATCAAGGAGCATAAAAGAAGATGTTGAGAATCTTGGAGTCAATATTTTCTCATTGTTTGACTATCAAACTGGATTTAATGAACAACAGCTTGAGAAGCTGAACAGTGTGTTCAAGCAACTCTCAACACAGTGATTTTTTCACTCTTGTTCTCACTTTCACACTAAGTAGTTTTTGTCTCTTTTATTAATGGTGATACAAGATGGATAGTAAGGTTGTCATACTCCTCATAACCATGCTCTTTGCAATCATTGTTAGCCTCCTTGTGGCCCAAGGCCAGCTTGACATCTCCACCATCTACATGAGAGTTGTCAAGCAGAATGCTGAGACCAGCATTCCTCAATATGAGATTGTTCAGCCTGCCAGCCACTCCTACTGGAACTTCTACTGGAATGGAGACTATTACTGGACTTATGTGGTCATCAAGAGCAGTGAAGAGTTGAAAGGAACTGCTCCAATCAAGACAAGCTTCCCACTTAGAGAAGCTCCAATCATAGTCCAGCAGGGACAGGATGAGGATGGCTGGTATTACTACAGAGTTGTTCTCAAGACTGACAAATTGAATGAGGTGGCTGAGACTTTTGAAGTGGATGGAAGGAAGCCCCAGGCAGTCACAGTTTATCCAGAAGTTGTTGATGTTTCTGGAAAGGCTGAGGTTGAGATTGCTTCAGTTGTCATTAAAGACCAAACTGTCCTCCCAGCTCAGGTTCTCCCAGCCCTTGGAGCCTTCACAATGCCTCTGCTCAGCTATTTGAGCAAAGCAATGGCTGTTTATGTGCAGAATGAAGGAGATAACTTTGAATACAAAGATGTCACTGTCACAATTGATGGACAGGAGGAGAAAGTTTTGGGAGTGTATGTCAATGGCAAGGAACTCAAAGTAGGGGATACAATTTACAGTGGAGACATTGTAGGAGTTGTTGTTGACATTGATGGGCAGTCAGCAGAGCAATTTGATGGAAAGGATATTGTAGTTGAGTTCAACAGTGGACAATTAAAAGATGAGAAGAAGATTAAAGTTGCAGTTGCTAGCAGTGTAAATCAATTAGTTTGTGATACAAGCATGAAGGAAGCAGTCATTGATGTTAGCATGATTAGAAGCAGTAATTCATACAACAGATATTATGTTGAACAGTATGGTTTTGTCACACATGTGTGGTCAGGTATGGTTTCAGACACATTTGAAATACAATATTACACACTAATAAAGAGATTCTGTACCTCAACAAAAATTTACAACATAAAGACAACAAGTTCACTTGCAAAAACATCATTCAAAGTGTATGATATTTATGAATACAATAACAACATAATATCTGTTACAAACACTGATTATGGTGTGTATGTTATAAAAACATCAAGTGATGGAACTGTTGAAAAAGCTATCAAAATAGCAGGAACTCTCAGGGATGCTGTATCTTATAACAATTATTTATACATTGCAACTTCAGTTAATGAAAATACACCAGAATATGATGATATATCAACATATATAGTAAGAATTGACATGAACACTCTTAATGTTGACAAAACAGTACACATCACTATTTATGGAAATTCAGTGCAAAATGTAAAACTATTCACAAAAGACAACAACATATATATGTTCATCTCAAGCAGTGGAGTCTACACATCAGTGTTCAATGACTTATACATTTTTGACACAGATTTAAATGTTATTGATGGTTATCATACAAACATTGATTACAAAGCCTCAGCAATAGCACAATCTGAAAATTACATTGCATTCACAGCATATGGTGTATATGTAATTGACATTGATAATCACAAAATTTACAAGTTAGATACACCATCTCAGTACTGGATTTCAATTCAAAACAATGAACTGTATATTAGAACATCTTCATCAGACATTACTGTGATTGATTTAACAAAACTTGAAACAAATGACTATGTTGTTGATGCTTACAGTGTTTCATTAGCTACTACAAATGTACAATATATTAATTCATTTGCAATAGATGCTCATGTGTTAAAAGAAGAAATTGACACAAACACAATTAAACTCTACATCTATGACAGAAGTGTAAATATAAAAGATACATCAGAGTTCATAACATACACTCCAACAACACTACCAACAATCAATATTGACAGAAACAGCTACACAATTCAAGAATATTCAGCAAGTGACCTTCAGTCAATAATAGTGCCTGAAACATTGACTGTTGAGGATGTCACATCAACAATTGCACAAGAGTTTACAATTCTTGGAATAACTGAAATTTGATTCTCTCCTCTTCTCTTCTTTTCTCACTTTCATACTAAGTGGAATTTGCCCCTATTTTAATTGGTGATAGCATGGGAAGGAAATACAGGAAAAGGAATGGTGATACTGTTGAGAAGACTCTCATACTGTTTGACAACTTTACTCACAAGCTCATGCAATCAGAAGACCAGTCCTTGACAATGCTTGTCTCAAAAGCAATCAGGAAGGCTTACTCTGAAAAGGACAGGCTGATTAAGTTCTTTCTCAACAATGCAAGCTATTACAGCAAGCTGAGGAAGCAGGACAAACTCTACTACACTAAGATTGCACTCACTGTTGAAGAAGCAAGAATGCTTGATGAGCTTGCAAGAGAGTTTGAAAAGCTCCTTGGAACAAAGAATGAGAGTGAGACTGTCAGGAGAGTGCTCTTCTACTACATGCTCAGCAACTGATTTGTCAGGGGATGGGCTTCTTTTGAATTCTTTTTCATTTGTCCTCTCAAACTAACTCAAAATTGTGATTTTGATGGGCTGGAGGACAAACTTTATATAAAATAGCATACAATGACATACTAAAGCATACTGAAGCATAAAGTTATGCAACAGGTGGTTGGGATGGATGAGGATGAGAAGGTGAGGACTTCTGTTTATGTTTCAAAGAGCCTGCTCCAAAAGGCCAAAGCTCTTGGCATTAATTTGTCACATGTGCTCCAGCTGGGCCTCCTTACTGAAATAGAGCTGAGAGAAAAGTATGAGGAGCTTTTTATGAGAGAATATCTGAAAAAGAAGCTCAGTGAATTAGAAAAATCTGATAAGAGAAGGGGCAGGGAAAGTGATTTAACATCAGAGGATGATGAGCTCCTATGGGATGATGAATCTGGAGCTTGGGATGATGAGTCTGGAGCCCCCTGATTGGTGACGACGTTTCGCGGGGCTGACCGGCATGAAGAGACGTATCTGCCGTGAGTACATAGAGGAGATTGAGAGGCTTGAGCGCTCTATCCGCGAGCT
>Ga0256838_1000243_pt1 | contig 37313 bp, 30 predicted proteins | sample 4571419metaG_FD_185978 | JGI IMG/M metagenome (GOLD analysis project Ga0256838, IMG submission 185978) | Hydrothermal vent microbial communities from Guaymas Basin, Mexico - 4571-419 | ecosystem: Environmental > Aquatic > Marine > Hydrothermal vents | place: Mexico: Guaymas Basin | collected... | reverse complement strand
AAAAACACGAGGATATACCTATGAAAAAAATAATCTCTACTACAGTAGCAGCTACAATATTAGCAGTTACACACCTATATGCAACAAGCTCCGACAACAGCACTCAAAACCAAATTACAATTATAAATGAAAAATCTCCTGACTTCTTACTGGGAAAAGAGACTCATATAAATATGAAATTTATTCCAGATGATGCCCCCGATATGTGGCTAAAAGCAGGTGTACGTATTCAAGGAACACTAGAGAATAAAGAGACAGATTATAATGAAGCCTCTAAAACAGATACAACACTTCAAGATGCTTATCTTCGTCGTGTTCGTTTTGAGGTAGCTGCTGGATTTGGGGAACATACTTCTTTTGTAATGGATATACGAAACGACAAATCTAACTACGGAATAGAGAATGTAGAGGGTCAATTCAATGTGGGAGATGCTTATGTTAAGATAAAAAATCCATTTAACAGCTCTCTTCTTAACTTCAAACTCTACCGTGCAAAAATAGATGTCTCTCGAACAGAAACTGTAAAGTCAGCTCGTGTTATTGCTTATGATAGACCCTATATTGCCGATGCTGCCGCACAATTCATCTCATTTAATCGTCGTGGAGCAAATATTCAAGCATATGGTGACTGGAATAAAAAGATTCATTACCAAATTGCTACAGGTGCAGCTGCTAATCCTGACAAAGGAAAAGATGCGCAGGGCAACAGTGGTTCAAATATAGAGATGGGTGAGCAGAGCTTTTTTCTAGGGGGAAAAATAAAACTCTCACCTTTTAATGGCTGGGAAGAGAAAAAAGTGACTGAAACATATATGGGACAAGGAAAACACTTTACCATTGGGGCTGCATACTGGGCTATACCTACAATGAAAGGAACAACAGATAATAATGCAACACTCAACCTTAAAAGATCACTTATAAATATTGAACTTTCAGCACACTACTACGGACTAATGATTCAAGGGGAGTACTTTAAGTTTAATGATGTAGTTGCAGATATAAAAGCAGTAAATACTCTTCACACAGGAACTGCTTCAGGCTACTATGTAACAGGCGAGTATGTTTTTACAGAGTTCAATTTTTTAGCACCTTTTGCTCGTTATGAATCATGGGATAAATTTGAGGAGGAAGATGCCTATAATGCGAGTTCAATGCTTGTTGGTCTTAACTGGTATCTTAGAGGAAATACAACAAAAGTTGGAATGTACTATCAAAAAGATAGTTTTGATGCAAATGTAGGTGATAAAGATGTGGATATATTTCGTATAACATCTCAGTGGTTTTTCTAAATCGTAAAAAAACTTGTAACTAAAGCGTAACCCAACTGTTTTATACTTCCGCTAACAAAATATAAACAAGGGTTACAAATGACTAAAGTTATAAAAATTGCATTAGCAAGTACTATATTACTTACATCTTTAAGTGCAAACGATATTATTAAAGGAAGTGGTGCTTCTTTCCCATATAGTGTTTATCAAAAATGGTTAAAAGCATATAATAAAGAGACAGGTATTAAAGTTGACTACATCAAAAAAGGTTCTTCAAAAGGGATTAAAGATGCTTCGTCTCGTGCAGTTGACTTTGCTGGAACTGACAAACCTCTAAGCCCTAAAGTTCTTAAGAAAAATGGTCTTTATCAGTTTCCAGGTGTAGTTGGAGCGATTACAATGGGATACAACCTCCCTGGTGTAAGCGAACTTAAACTTAGCCGCAGGGCAACTGTAGCTATCGCCAACGGAACTGCTAAGTACTGGGATGATGCAGTTATTGCAAAGGCAAATGCTGGTGTAAAACTACCACATGAAAAACTTACATTTGTACACCGTGCGGATGGTTCAGGAACTACATATAACTTTACATACTACCTTTCAAAAGTTTCTAAAAAATGGAGAAAAACTTACGGTGCAAAAAAATCACTTAACTGGCCTGGAGATCACCACATTGGTGGGAAAACAAACTCTGGGGTAGCTGCACTTCTTAAACAGACAAAATACTCTGTTGGGTATATTGACTACGCAGATGCTAAAAATAATGACATTGCGATGGCTACAGTTGAGAACCGTGAACATAACTTCGTTAAACCAACACTAAAATCTTTTCAAATAGCTGCTGCAAAAGCAACACTAAAACCTCAAAAAGATTTTTATGCAGTTATTGCTGACCCCAAAGGTGCAGACTCTTACCCTATGGTAGCCGCTACTTTTATTTTAGTTCCTTCTGAAAAACCAGAGATGAATAAACGTGTTACTCAATTTTATGACTGGTGTTATACAAATGGTCAAGATATAGCTAAAGGTCTTGGTTTTGTGCCACTTCCAGACTCTTTAACTTCTAAAATCAGAACTTACTGGAAAGAGAAAGGGATTAAATAATCCCCTCTCTTAACACTGAACTAACTTTAACCTGATAGAATACACTCTAAATAAATGCAGAGGTGCTAACTACTTTGATTCTTTCTCACACTTTTAACTTCCAAACACCACATACTTTAGACGATCAAAGATCTTTTGAAAATATTATAGCTATTACTGAAGAAGATGAAAAAAAACATTTTGTGCAGTATATTCAATATGAAACAGTAGAAAAAAGTGATAACAATAGCTATATTACTATGCGTTATGTAAATGTAAAAGTTGACCGTTCATACTATCTAGAGATGGCAAATATAAACCTCAACAATAAGAATAGACGTCGATATCTCTTCTCTGTACTTGGTAAACGTCGTTTTGGCTCGAACTCTAAACGAATAGACTACTACCTATTAGATAAAACATTAAATCAAGATATTTTAGATAAATACTACAGAGATCTCAATGAGTCTAAAAAATTTGAACCATGTTATGTTCAAAGAACAGAATACTCTACTAATGAGTATAGAATTTTCACAACTAAACTCACAAATAGTACTATCTTTTTTTTAGATCAAAAAAATAATACACAGAGAAAAAGAGTTCATAAAACATTCTGTATAGAACTACTTCCAAATGAAATAATAATTTTTCAGCAAATAGAAAATGAAAGAAAAAAAGTAGATTATCTTTTCAATAAAATAGGAAAAATCTATTTTAAATCTTTAGAAAAAAAAGATTTAAAAATAACAAAGAAGTTTAAAACTACTCAAGAATTAGCAGAGTCAAAACTTGTAAAATCAACTGCAGAGATGGAAACAACCTCTAGGGTAAATGACAATCTTGTCTTTAGAGAACTTAAAAATCGCAATGAAGACTTTGGTCGTGTTGATTCAAATCTTCACGCTAAATACATTGCACTTTTTCAGAAAACAAATAATCTTGACACCATTCAAGAGTTCTATGATGCTACAGATATGTACATTGAATATATTGACAACATAAACCAATTAAAAGAGGTTCAGAAATACTTTTTAGATATAAAATCTCTTGTGCAATCAGGTACTATACCTTATCTTGCCACGAAACATGACAATGATCTTACAGATATATTTTTATATATGTTAGAATCTTTTGTAGCTTGGAACAGTTTTCTTCATGACACAGATGAAGATGTAAAAGCATTTAATATAACAAATATTGACTTTATAGATTCACTGCGCTACCTAGTAGATATGTGTTACAAATTTAAACATGATTATAAATGTCACGATAGTGAAGTAAAAGAGGTAGCCCCTACAAAACTTGTAGAAATTGCTCTTGAACAAACACCAGTAACTTCTGCACAAAAATATTTTAATGAAGTAGAATTAGATAGTGAAGTATATGATGAATTACATGAATTGGAAACAGATATAGAAATGCTCGAGTACACTACAGAGTACACAGATGAACTCAATGAAAACTTTATAAAGTTTTTTGAAGGGTATACCAGTGCACTCAATCCTCTCTTTGAGTTTAAAGATCTTAGTTACTCTCTTATGCTTCTTAGTCAAAAGCTATCTGAATACAAAATAGATGAAAATTCTGAAATGCTTTTAATACTGCTAAAAGGTCTTATATCTGATTTGCTTGAGTGGAAACGTGCAGTTTTAGTTGAAAAGACTGCTGAGGATATTCACTATATGGATAAATCATTCTACTCCAACATCGCACAAATCGAAATGTCTATAGAACATAGAGGTGAAGAGGAGTTAGAGGATGAAATAGAGTTCTTTTAATCTTTGTAACCTTTACGTAACCAAACTTCTATAAAATTCCATATTAATTTGAAATAGGCTTATATTATATGGAAAAAATCTTTCAGAAACTCTCACTAAGTAGTGCTTCACTTGTCTTTGTACTACTTATCGGTATTTTTATTACCCTCTACACTGCTGCAAAGCCTGCTATTGATGAGTTTGGCTTTGACTTTATAACAAATCCTGACTGGAACAAAGAGGTAGCACTCAACCCTGCTCCTGTTGCAGATATGACAAACGATATGCAAATCACTAATGAGGATGATGATACCATCTTAGACGAAGATGACATGATGCTTGATGATGAAGACGATATGATGCTCGATGACGAAGATGATTCTGTTACTAAAACTATCTACGGTGGTCTTGTTCCCATCATCGGTACACTCCTTACAACACTTATAGCACTCGCTTTTGCACTTCCTATCGCTATGGGTATCGCCGTTTTTTTAGCTGAAATAGCTCCTAAAAATATAGCAAATGTTGTAGGTATTGCCATTGAGCTTCTCGCAGCCATTCCATCTATTATCTTTGGTATGTGGGGGCTTTACTATTTTGCTCCTATTATCTCTGACCTGTTTGGTGGCTATCAAGTCTCCCTTTTAACAGCTGGGCTTGTACTTGGTGTGATGGTGCTTCCATTTATGGCTGCCATTACTCGTGATAGTATGAACACAACACCAAATGTTTTGAAAGAGTCAGCCTATGCTTTAGGGGCAACAAAATTTGAAGTCATTAAAGACATAATCTTTCCATTTTCAAAAGTTGGTATTATCGGTTCTATTATCTTAGCACTTGGTCGTGCTTTGGGTGAGACTATGGCTGTGGCATTTCTTATCGGTTCTATCTTTGTTCTGCCCCAGAAGATTACAGATCCTACGATCTCTATTCCTGTTGCCATGGCAAACAACTTTGGTGAAGCAAGTGGTCTTGGGGAATCAGCACTCTTCTACCTCGCACTTATACTTTTCATCATCTCTTTTGCGATTATCTCTATCGCAAAATTTTATTTTCTTAAAAAGGCTAACTAGTGAGATTACTTATAAATAAAATATTTTTATCACTGAGTGTTCTCTCTGCACTTATAGGCTTAGCATTTTTAGGATGGATTTTAACGACTCTTTTTATTAAAGGTCTTAGTTCTTTTCACTTTTCTCTTTTTTTAAATGACCTTATAGATGGTGGTCTTCGTAACCTTATCATCGGGCAGTTTATCCTAGCAGGTTTAGCTTCCATCATCGGTATTCCTTTAGGAATGGCTGCTGGTATCTACATACAAGAGTATGGACAAGGAAAATATGCTTCTATCATCCGTGATCTCTCAGATATTATGATGTCAGCTCCCTCTATTGTTATCGGTGCATTTGTCTATGCTGTCGTTGTTGTCCCTACTGGTGGCACAAGTGGATTTGCAGGGGCTATCGCGCTAGCCATCATGATGATACCCGTTGTTATAAGTACAACTGACAATATGCTAAGCCTCGTGCCTCGTGAACTTCGTGAAGCAGGAATTGCCCTTGGTGCTTCTAAGTACAAGGTAATCATCGACATTGTTATAAAAGCAGCTAAAGTGGGCATAATGACAGGTATTTTACTTGCATTTGCTAGAATCATCGGAGAGACAGCACCTCTACTTTTCACATCGGAGACAAGTAACTACTTCTCTTTGAACTTAACAGAGTCGTTTCCATCACTCACAGTAAGTATCTATGACTTAGCAAATGAGCCAGAAGAAGCAAGTCGTGACCTTGCTTGGGCTGCATCGTTCATCTTAACAGTACTCGTTTTAATCATCAACTTAAGTGGTAGATTTATCACTAGAAATAAAAAATAGGAGCTATTATGCCAGTTTTAAATATTAAAAAATTCTCATTTACATACCCAGGTGTGGATCATCCATCCCTTAAAAATATTAATCTTCCTATAAAGAAAAATAGGATTACTGCATTAATTGGACCAAGTGGTTGTGGAAAGTCTACACTCCTTCGCTCAATGAATCGTATTCATGACCTCTACCCAGGGAATAAGTATGAGGGAAAAATTGAGTTTATACATGAGAATAAAGAGATTAGTGATATCTTAGATATAAAAAAAGAGAATGAGTTTATAGAGCTTCGTCAAAAAATCGGTATGATTTTTCAAAAGCCAACACCATTTCCAATGAGTATTTTCGATAATGTTGCCTATGGTCTTAAAATAGCAGGTGCTAAGAACAAAACAGAACTTGCAGATCGTGTTGAAATAGCGCTTAAAGGCTCAGCACTATGGAAAGAGGTTCACGATAGACTTGATAAATCTGCCATGGGACTCTCAGGTGGACAGCAACAGCGTTTATGTATAGCACGCGCTGTTGCTGTAAAACCTGAAGTACTGCTCTTTGATGAACCAACATCAGCACTTGACCCTATCTCAACGGGAGCCATTGAAGAGCTTATAGTTGAGCTTAAAAAAGATGTAAGTATTGCTATTGTGACACACAATATGCAACAAGCTTCTCGTATAAGTGACTATACAGCATTTATGTATCTTGGTGACTTAGTAGAGTATGACAAAACAGAAAATATCTTTTTAAATCCTAAAGAACAAAAAACTGAAGATTACATCACTGGCCGTTTTGGTTAAAAAATATAATTAAAAAAGGAAATATTTATAATGGTATCAAAATTTCAAACAAATTTAAATGAGATAAAAACTAAAATTCTTCATATAGGAGAGGGTCTACTTCAAGCAAACTCTCTTATAAACGAAGCACTAGCAACATGTGATCACGAAAAATTTACAGAAGCTAGAGGAAAAATAAAAAATATCGGTGCAAAAGCAGATGAGATAGATAACAACATCATTAAAGTTTTAGCACTCTATACACCAGAAGCAAGAGATTTACGACAAGTTATCGCTTACTTAAAAATAACAAATGAACTCTCAAGAGCCTGCTCAAACACTCGAAGTTTTGTAAGAGGTTTTACAGATGTATGTACAGATGTAGATGTTGCTACTATTAACGAGTATGCTGTGCCTATGCAGTCATCTACTGTAAAAGCAATTAAACTTACACTGAGCATGATAGAGTGCTCCGATACAGAAGAGATTCAAGAGCTTTATAATGAAGTCCTTATAGAAGAGAACAAAACAGATGATTTGTATGAGATGGTAGAGCGTAATCTTTCACAACAAGCAGATGGACAGAGTTTTGAAAAATTTCATAAGATGCTAAGAGCACTACGTAAAAGTGGAAAAATCGCTTCTCGGGCAATCAGTATTGCCAACCTTTTAGTCTATGCAAAAGTTGGTGGTAATTTTCATAACTAAAGCATTTTTTGCTACAATATAGTTATGAATAAAACAATATTAATCGTTGATGATGAAGAGGATATTTTAGATCTACTAGACTACACTTTAGAGAGTGCTGGATACGACACTATAGCTTGTATTAATACCAGTAATGTACGTGACATTTTAGATGAAGAGGAGATCTCACTTATTCTTATGGATAGAAATCTTCCCGGAGTTGAGGGGAGTCTTTTTATAGAGAAAATTCGTTCAGAGGGGTATAATCAACCTGTTATTTATGTAAGTGCTAAAGATTTAAGTGATGATATTGTTGCAGGATTTGAACGTGGTGGTGATGACTATATCACAAAGCCTTTTAATGTAAATGAACTCAAAGCACGGGTTTCAGCACTTATTCGTAGAACATCCAAAACACAAACTATCCTCAAACACAAAGATATTATTTATCATTCAAATAACAAAAGTTTTACTATTGCAGATGAAGATGTAAAACTTACTCACTTAGAGCATGACCTCCTTTTAGAGTTTATGAAAAATATAAATATTTTACTCAGCCGAAATACTCTTCTAGAACGAGTCTGGGGTGATAATGAAGGTAAACAGCTCAAAACTGTCAATGTCGCTATCAAACGACTCAAAGAGCATATAGATCCAACAGGTAAGAAGAACTACATCCAAGCCGTTCGTGGTGAGGGCTATATCTTTTGTTAAGTTTTCAGCAAATACTCCTTAGAAAGTTTCTTTTAGGGTTTTCTCTTCTTTTTTTAGGACTTGGTTTAGTTGTCTACTTCTGGGTCAAAGATTTTTACATAGAACAGACAAAACAATCTCTTATTAACAATCTAAAAATCATCACTCTCAACATCCAAAATAATCACAACTTCGATACATTAGCACAGGAAATTAAAAAAGATTTAGCCCTGCGTTTAACTATAATTGCCTTCGATGGAGAAGTTTTAGCTGAGTCTCACAAAGATAAAACTAAGATGGAGAATCATAAGTACCGTAGTGAAATTGTAGCCTCAAACACCCAGCAGTTTGCATCAAAAATCCGTCACTCTCACACTATAGATCAGAGCTTACTCTATGTTGCAACAAAAGTACAACTCAAAGACAGAGTACTCTATCTTCGCTTGGCAAAAGAGCTTACAAGCATAGATAAGCATATTTTAACACTAGGAGCAGAGATACTTGGACTTCTCTTTCTCTTCTTTAGTGCGGTGTTTATCATCACATACCAGATAAGTAAAGAGCTTAACTACGAAGTACAAAAAATAGGTCATTTTGTAAAATCTCTTACAAAAAAAGAGAAATCAACCTATGTAAGTTCTAGCTTCTCAGTAGAGTTTAACAACATCACAACACTTCTTACAAAAGTTGCACAGATTCTTGTAAAAAAAGAGAAGCAAAAAAGTAAGTTTACAGATAAGCTCAAAACCTCTAACAAACAAAAAGATGATATTATTTCAGCAATTTCTCATGAGTTCAAAAATCCTATTGCAGTCATTAATGGATACTCTCAAACACTAATGGATGATGCTGATATTAACCCAAATATTAGACAAAAGTTTTTAACAAAAATATATAAAAATGGTACAAAACTCAGTGAACTTATAGATACACTAAGATTATCTAGTAAACTCGATAGTGGTCAGCAAGAGCTACAATTCAAACAGATAAACCTGAATAATTTAGTAAAAGAGACTGTTGAGAGCATCTCGCTTAATTACCCTAAAAGAGATGTCGTTATTGAAACAAAAGGGGAAGTTGTTATCAAAGGAGACTCCTCTCTTTTGGGTATTGTAATCACCAACCTTGTAGAGAATGCTTTTAAATACTCAGAGGATGAAGTTCATATTAGTTTTGATTTAAAAAGCTTAAATATAATAGATACAGGAATAGGAATATCCAAAAAAAATCTTGAAAATATAACAAATAAATTTTACAGAGTCAATGAAAATTCTTGGAACAACTCTTTAGGACTTGGTCTCTTTATAGTCAATAATATTTTAAATCTTCATCATTTCTCATTAAAAATAGAGAGTAAAGAGAAAGATGGTTCTACTTTTAGTGTTAGGTTTTGAAAGCTTATTTTATACGAATAAGCTTGCAACAAGACATTTAACAAATCTAATTTTCAAATCAATATAAAAGAATATTTGCACTATAATTTCCTAAAGGACATGGCTTGAACATTAAAGGTTTTATTATTTTACTAGTTATAATAACAAATATGTATGCTTATCAATTAGAAGATAAACTAAAAGTGGCAATTGTTGGTAAAATTGCTAAATTTGTCCAATGGAATAAGCCTGCTACTAAAAACTTTTCCATAACAGTTCTTAATACAAAAAATCAATTTTTTAAAACACTTTTAGAGGGTAAAAGAGTCAATTCTAAACCAATAAAAGTCATTTATATTAACAATATAAATAATTTAAAAGATAGTGATATACTCTATATATCTCAGAACTCCTCACAAAATTTACAATCAATTTTTAAAGCTATTAAAAATAAGAATATTTTAACTATTAGCGATATAAGAGGTTTTGCTCAAAGAGGTGGAATGATTCAACTCTATACAAAAAATCAAAAGCTAAAACTTCGTATCAATGTAAGTAATGTAAAAGCCCAAAACCTTAAAATAAAATCATCACTTTTAAGAATATCAACTCTTGTAAAGGAGAACAAATAATGAAAAAATTTAATTATACATTCCTTACTCTTGCAAGTTTACTATTTTCTCACTTTTTATATGCAGAGGGTAGTCTATCTAAGGACTCTTTAGAAGATCTTCTTAATGAAAAAATAGAGTTAAAATCTCAAGTTGGCTCAAGAGATACCGCAAAAAACTATTTGGACTCCTCATCTGCTGTTGATGTAATAACTGCATCTCAGATAGAGTCTAGTGGGCAGACACAACTAACAGATGTATTGAAGTATTTTATAGCTGGATTTAATGCTACTACATCATCTATTACTGATGCCAAAGATCATATTGTTAGTTTTACACTTCGAGGGATGAGTTCAGACCAAATTTTAGTACTTGTAAATGGAAAGAGAGTTCATACTTCTGCGATATTTATAGAAAATACAGGTGTTCTTTCAAGTGGAACAACACATGTTGATTTAAATACAATACCTGTTATCTCTATTGAAAAAATAGAAATTTTAAGAGATGGAGCAGCAGCACAGTATGGTAGTGATGCCATTTCAGGTGTGATTAGCATCACACTGAAGGGGCAAAATAGTACTAATGAGATAACTACACATGCAGGAGTGAGAAAAGAAGGAGATGGTTCACATTATCAACTGAACTCTTTTGTTTCAATACCTTTAAATTATGATGGATTTTTCAATATTTCTCTCTCTGGAGATAAACAGTACCAAACACAGCGTGCTGGAGTAGATAGAAGAGTTGACCCAGCAGATCTGCATACACATGTTGGTCTTCCTGAATCTCAAACCTTAGCTGTAGTCTTAAATAGTGAGGTAGTACTAGAGAATAATATCGTACTTTATATGGATACTATACTCAACAGAAGAGATACACAATCAAGTGCCTTTTATAGAATACTTAGCACAACTCGAGTTCAGTATGCTGATGGATTTTTACCGATGATGGAGAGTCAAATTCTAGACTACTCAGGGACACTTGGGATTAAAGGGAGTTTTATTCATAACTGGCAATGGAGTTTGAGTAATACTTATGGATACAATAGCTTTGATTACAACTCAAAAGATACAATGAACTATCATTTAGATCCAAATTCTCCAACATCTTTTCATCTTGGAAAATTGATATTTATACAAAATAGTACAAACTTTGACCTCAAAAAGAAGCTAGACAACTTCACAATTGCAGGGGGTATCGAGTATAGATATGAAAACTACCAAATTAAAGCTGGAGACCCAGCATCTTATTATGAAGACACAGAACTTGATATTAAGTCAGGTTCACAAGGTTATATGGGCTATACACCTGAGCAAAAAGTAGATGCAAGTAGAGATAACTATGCCCTGTATCTTGATACAAGCTATAAAAATTCTAAAAACTTAAATGCCCAAGTAGCTCTGCGTTATGAAGATTACTCTGACTTTGGGTCAACACAAGATGTGAAACTCTCTTTAGGGTATAAAATTTTGCCAAAATTACTTCTAAGAACTACTCTGAGTACAGGATTTAGAGCACCATCATTAGCGCAAAGTAATTATTCACATACCTCTTCTGCTTTAACAAAGAATGATTTAACAGAAGAAGATGAGTTACTCCAAAAAGGTATCTTTACTGTGGATAATCCTGTTTCTCAAAGCTTAGGGGCAAAAGCACTGAAACCAGAGCTTTCAAAACATCTTACCCTAGGGAGTGTGTATCAATTTACAAACAAATCATCATTTATGATTGATGCTTTTTATATACAAGTTGATGATAAAATCATAATTTCAGATAAGTTAGCACCAATAACACAAGAACAGATAGATATCTTTGCAGCATATGGAGTCTCTACCGCATCTTATTTAACAAATGCTGTCAATACACAAACTTTTGGAATAGACATAAAATTAAATAATAACTACACCTTTAAAGGTGGTGCAACTCTAAATTCCATACTCTGGTACAATTATAGTAAAAATGAGATTATCAATTTTAATGAACTGCTCTCAGAGGGAAGAGCTGTAGTGATAGAAAAAGGGCAACCAGGACATAGTGTAAAATTTTTAAATGAGTACACACGAGGAAAATTTAACTATATTGTTAATCTAAATGGATATTCAAAATTTTATCAAACATTAGGTGATACTGCTTATAAATTTGGTGCTATACTTACAGTCGATTTAAATATCAATTATAAAATAAATAAGGCATTTGATATCTCCTTAGGAGCTAATAATATCTTTGATGCAATGCCCGACAAATGGGATAGATCAAATGAGTACTTAGGATATGATGGGATTATCCCTTATCCAAGTAATTCTCCTGTTGGACCTAATGGGGCATACTATTATTTAAATGCAAAATGGAAGTTTTAAACTATGTATTTTATTATAAATAGACTCCAATCCATTCGAACAAAATTTATATTTATTTTAAGTTTTATTGCATCTGTTGCTATGCTTCTTTCAATAATTGCTGTATTTACATTTATAGTTAATAAAAAAGTAAATGTTGATATTCAAAATTTAACAAATATTTCAACTATAATAGCTGAAAATTTAGTGGCTGCTGTCTCTTTTGATGACAAAGATGGTTCAAAAATTATTTTAGACTCCTTACGTGTCGATAAAAATATAGAAGCAACTTTCATCTTTAAAAATAATTTAGAGCTATTTAGTAAATTTGTAAGAAAAGAGTCTTCTCAAAATCATTTATTAGAGTTAGTTTTGCCAAATATGCATTTGACTTCTAAGATGGATAGTAAAATAATTTATAAAGATATGGACTATATTATAATAGCTAAAAAACTTGTTTTAGATGATGAGAATATAGGAACTTTAGTCTTAATATCAAACACGAAAGAGATAAAAAATATTTTATTTGATGTATTAACTGTCTTGATTACAATATTTTTACTCTTAATGATTGCTACCTATATTTTAGCTATTAAATTAGAAAAGATATTTACTGAACCTATATTTAAACTAGTTACCGTTATGAAAACCATTGCAACAACACATAACTATAATGTAGAGATAAAAGCTAAAAGCAATGATGAGTTTCAAGTACTCAATGATGGCTTTAATGGTATGATAAAAACTATTCAAAAACAGAATAGTGACTTAAATATCGCTAAACAAAAAGCTGAACAAGCCACAAAAACAAAGTCTGAATTTCTTGCAAATATGTCTCATGAGATACGAACACCGATGAATGGAATCATAGGTATGACACACTTACTCATAGAAACATCACTCACTAATAAGCAAAAAAAATATGTAAATATCATAGATAATAGTTCAAATAGTCTGCTGAATATTATAAATGATATATTAGATTTTTCTAAAATAGAAGCTGGAAAAATGCATATTGAAAAAAATGACTTCAATTTAAAAGAGATAATTTCAAGTGTATCTAACATAGTTGCATTTAAAGCAGATGAAAAAGGTTTAGATTTTGAAATATTATATGATATAAATCTTCCTATACATCTCCATGGCGATAGTTTAAGAATCTCTCAAGTTTTGATAAATCTCTTGAATAATGCAATAAAGTTTACCAACACTGGCTTTGTAAAAATGTGTATTAAAAATGATAAAGATAATAATTTTACTTTTGAAATAATTGACAGTGGTATTGGAATGAATGAAGAACAGCAGTCAAAACTTTTTCAATCTTTTTCTCAAGTAGATGGAAGTACTACAAGAAAATATGGTGGAACAGGATTAGGTCTTTCTATATCTAAACAATTAACAGAGCTTATGCATGGAAGACTCTGGTGTGAGTCACAAGAGGCTAAAGGTTCAAAATTTGTATTTGAACTCTCTATAGAAACCTCGCAAAATATTATAAGAGATCAAGAACATTTTAAAATTGATAAAGCATCAATTATGTCACTTAAAGGGAGTCAAATACTTTTAGCAGAAGATAATATAACTAACCAAGAGATTATTATAGGTCTTTTAGAGGGTTCAGGTATTAAGATTGATATAGCAAATAATGGTGAAGAAGCTATAAGGATGTATGGATTAAATGAAGAAAAATATGAGTTGATATTTATGGATATACAGATGCCCATAATGAATGGTTATGAAGCAGCTAAACGCATAAGAGCAAAAAACAGAGAAATTCCAATTGTAGCACTTACTGCAAATGCTATGAGTGAAGATATGCAAAAAACAGAAGAAGCACAGATGAATGAACATCTCAATAAACCAATAGATGTAGAAAAACTCTATAGTGTCCTTATAAAATACATAGATCAAAAAGTTACAATTTCGAAAGAGAAAATTTCTAGTAATGATAAAACAAAAATTCCCGACTTCAAAACAATAGATACTGCAGTAGGATTAAAATATCTCTCTGATAATACAAAACTTTATCTAAAAATACTTAAAGGTTTTTATAAAAATTATAAAGATATAAAGTTATCTGCGATGGATGCAAAAGAGCTTAAAATATTTGCACATACGCTTAAAGGACTTTCCGCAAATATCGGTGCAAAAGCAATTTATGAAATAGCACAACAAGTGGAAGAGACCTTAGATAAAGATCTTTTAAAAAATTTAGAGTTAGAGTTGTCAAAAGTAATCAATGAACTTAAAGTTTTAGAGATCAATAAGGATGCAGAAAAACTTCTCGCTTTAGATAAACAAACAAGAGATAGATTAATGAGCTCTCTTAAGGAGGTTGTTCAAACAAAAAGAGCTCAAAAAGTAAAGATAGTGCTTAGAGAAATAGAACAGTATACCTTAAGTCAAGAGGATATTAGGATTGTTAATTTAGCAGAAGAATATAAATTCAAAGAAGTTTTAGAGTATTTATCAAAACCAGAAAAATATTAAATTCAAAAAAAATCTATAAAAATTTTTATCACTTTTGGAAACACTACAGGTAAATGCATATTTTTTAATCACTAATAAAGAATTCTTTATCAATTATTGGGCTATACTAATACAGATTAAATTTCAGGAGAAATGAATGGGTAAATTTGTTAATAATACAGAAGAGTTTTTTAAATTTTGTGAAGAGAATGATGTTCAATTTGTAGACTTTAGATTTACAGATATTAAAGGTGCATGGCACCATATTAGTTACAGAATGAGTGCAGTTACTGCTGGTCAACTTGACAATGGTCTTCCTTTTGATGGTTCTTCTATAGAAGCTTGGCAACCAATTAATGAGTCAGATATGCTTCTTACTCCTGATGTAGGTTCTGCATTTTTAGATCCATTTACTGCTGATCCAACTATTATCATGTTTTGTGATGTTTATGATATTTATAAAAAACAAGCATATGAAAGATGTCCACGTTCAATCGCTAAAGCGGCTATTGCTCATGCTGATTCTTTAGGTATTGCTGATGCTGCATACTTTGGTCCTGAAAACGAATTCTTTATGTTTGATTCTGTAACTTTTGTTGATAACATCAATGAAGCTGGTTATAAAGTAGATACTGAAGAGGGTGAGTGGAACTCAAACAACCCATATCCAGATATGTATAATACAGGTCACAGACCAGGAACTAAGGGTGGTTACTTCCCAGTTGCTCCAACAGATTCAGCTGTAGATATCCGTGCTGAAATGATGCAAGTACTAGAGCAAGTTGGTCTTGAAGTTGTTCTTGGTCACCACGAAGTTGCTCAAGGGCAACATGAGATTGGTATAGTTTACTCTGACATCATCGGTGCTGCTGATAATGTTCAAAAGTATAAATATGTTATAAAAATGATTGCACACCTAAATGGTAAAACTGCTACATTTATGCCTAAACCAATGTTTGGTGATAATGGTAATGGTATGCATGTTCACCAATCACTATGGAAAAATGGTAAAAACCTTTTCTATAAAGAGGGTGCTTATGGTAACCTTTCAGATATGGCTCTTCAGTATGCTGGTGGTATCTTTAGACACTCAGCTGCAGTTTCAGCGTTTACTAATCCTGTAACTAACTCTTATAAGAGACTCTTACCAGGTTTTGAAGCACCAAGTATCTTAACTTACTCTGCTAAAAATCGTTCTGCTGCTTGTCGTATTCCTTACGGAGCTGGTGAGGGTGCTACTCGTTTAGAGATGAGATTCCCAGATTCTGCTGCATGTCCTTACCTTGCATTTGCGGTCATGATGATGGCTGGTCTTGATGGTATCAAAAATGCTGATGTTCCTGTTGGTCCTATGGATGAAGATTTGTATGAACTCTCTCTTGATGAGATTCGTGAAAAAAATATTCCTCAAATGCCACACACACTTCGTGAAGCACTTGAAGGTCTTATCGAAGATAATGATTTCCTTAAACCTGTCTTTACAAAAGAGTTTATTGATGCTTACCAGCATTACCGTTTTGAGCGTTGTGTATGGCCTGATGAAGGTCGTCCAACTGCTTACGAGTATAAAACTACATACCAGTGCTAAGCTTTTAGCCTTCACTTTTCTCCCACAAATGTGGGAGACTCTTCTTAGCTCTATCTCTTTTTAAATCTATTTTATACAACACCTCTTATATTGTAAAATAATGTTACAATATTCATGTCTGATTAAAAGACTCTAAAATTATAAGCTTTATTATCACAGGACACAGAAGTGTCTTCCCCTCACAAGTTTTAGATATGAAAAAATCTGACTTTCTTAAAATTCGCCCTGGTGGAGATATAGCACATGCACAAGTAAATGTAGAAGATGCACAGATGAAACAGTTTAACTCTATACGTGAAAGAATTCAAAGAAAAAGAAAAGAACGTAACGAAAGAAAAAAATAAACACGCTTGTAACTCAAAATTTGATATAATTCGCCTAATATTAGTAAATGTAAGAGTGTACTAATAAAATTTTCAAGTAAAAGGATTCATAATGATGAATCAGATACCTCAAGGTAAGTATAAGGCTTACCCTCAAATAGATTTGCCAAATAGACAATGGCCTACAAAAACAATAACACATGCTCCTAAATGGTGTAGTGTTGATCTTCGTGATGGAAATCAAGCACTTATTAATCCTATGAGCATGGAGAAAAAACTTGAACTTTTTGCACTCTTACTCAAACTTGGATTTAAAGAAATAGAAGTTGGTTTTCCATCAGCATCTAAAGTAGAGTTTGATTTTTTACGTCGTCTTGTAGATGATAAGTTAATTCCTGATGATGTTACTGTACAGGTTTTGGTACAGGCTCGTGAGCACTTAATCGCTAGAACATTTGAAGCACTCAAAGGTGTTAAGAAGGCAACTGTTCATCTTTACAACTCTACATCTGTTGCACAGAGAAAAATAGTTTTTAGAAAGACTCAAGAGGAAATTATAGCACTAGCACTTAATGGTGTTTCACTTGTTAAAAAATATGAAAAAGAGCATAAGGGTGCAATATTTTTAGAGTACTCACCAGAGAGTTTTACAGGGACAGAGCTAGAGTTTTCAGCAAAAATCTGTAATGCAGTTACAGAAGCTTGGGAAATAAGTGCAAGCCGTAAGGTTATTATTAACCTTCCATCAACTGTAGAGATGGCTACACCAAATATTTATGCAGATCAAATAGAGTGGATGGCAGAGCACTTAGATAACAGAGAAAATGTAATCATTTCTACCCATACACATAACGATAGAGGTACTTCAGTTGCAGCGACTGAACTAGCACTTCTTGCTGGTGCAGATAGAGTAGAGGGAACACTTTTAAGTAATGGCGAGAGAACGGGAAATGTAGATATTATTACTCTTGCTCTTAATATGACAACACAAGGCATAGACTCTAAACTTGATTTTTCCAACATAGATGCAACATTAAAAATAGTTGAAAAGTGTACAGAGATAGATACACATGTAAGACACCCTTATGTTGGAGAACTTGTTTATACTGCATTTAGTGGCTCGCATCAAGATGCTATAAACAAAGGACTTGCATATCAAAATGCCAAAGAGGATGCTTTTTGGGAAGTTCCCTACCTTCCTATAGATCCAAATGATGTTGGTCGTTCATATGAGTCCGTTATTCGTATAAATTCGCAATCAGGAAAAGGTGGTGTTGCTTATATCTTAGAAAAAGAAGCAGGCTATCAACTCCCAAAAGCGATGCATCCAGAGATAGGTAAAATAGTTCAAGCTGTCACAGATGCCGAGGGAAGAGTTCTTTCAAATAAAGAGATTTTAGAAATATTTAAAACAACTTATTTCAAGCTCAAAGAGCATATTAGCTTTGAAGACTTTACCTTATCATCTGATAATGGTAGATCTTCTTGTAAACTCATATATACTTACAATGGAGTTAAAATAGAAGCTGAGGGAACAGGAAATGGTCCCATTGATGCTTGTAAAAATGCACTTCAAAAAGAGTATAAAAATGAGTTTAGCATTAAGTCATACTCCGAGCACTCTTGTGGCGATAAAAGCTCAGCAAAAGCAGTAGCTTACATAGAGATACAAACAAAAGAGACACTCTCAAGTTTTGGTGTTGGTGCAGATAATGACATTACTATTGCATCTATAAAAGCAATGTTTTGTGCACTCAACAGAACATTTAACACTTAGGAAAAAAATGAATAAAATTGCAGAAATCTTTGAAAACAATAAAAAGTGGGCCAAAAGAGTACATGATGCTGATCCTCAGTTCTTTTACAAACTCTCGCAACTACAAAAGCCAGAGATTTTGTGGATAGGATGTGCAGATAGTCGTGTTCCTGCAAATCAAATTATTGATTTGCCACCGGGAGATGTTTTTGTCCATCGTAATATTGCTAATGTTATTGTACATACTGATCTTAATGCTCTTTCGGTTATACAGTATGCTGTTGATGTTTTAGAAGTAAAGCATATTATAGTATGTGGGCACTATGGCTGTGGTGGAGTAAAAGCTTCTATGAGTGAAACACCGCATGGGCTTATAGATAACTGGCTTAGACATCTTAAAGATGTTGCACGATTTCATGAAGATGAACTTCACTCTATCTCTGATGAAGAGGCTAGATTTGCAAGACTTTGTGAGTTAAATGTTCAAGAACAAGTAAATAATGTACTCAATACTACTGTAGTGCGTGCTGCACTTGACAGAGGTGCTGATTTACAAGTTCATGCATGGATTTATGATTTAAAAGATGGTCTCATTCGAGACCTAAAAAATTTACCAGAGTAACTCTTCTTCTGGATTAGAAGCTTCGGCTTCTCTTGGTGGTTTCGAGATATCGCTAAAATACTCTTTTTTCCCACCTATTTTTACCTCTATTATCCCCTCTGGAACATCAAATTTTCTTTTTATCTGTGGATAGAGTTTAAGTAAACTTCTATAGTAAGCAGCAAATGCAGGACCTGCAACTCTTCCCCCTGTTTCTCTTTTATACATAGGTGTATTGTCATCATTTCCAAACCAGACTACTGTCTCTATGCTTGGTGAAAATCCTGCTAACCATGCATCTACATTTGAGTTAGTTGTTCCTGTCTTTGCAGCAAGTTCTAAACCCTTTACCCGAGCTCTTCTTGCTGTACCTCTCTGCACAACATCTCTTAAAATTGTTGTTAATATATATGCTTGAGTAGGAATAGAAGTAATATGTTTCTCCTCTTGCATTTCATAAACTACTTGACTCCCTTTCTCTATACTCGCAATTAAGTGTGGTTCTACTTGCTCTCCCATATTTGAAAAAGAGGTGTAAAATTTTGCAAGTTCAAGTGGTGACATTGACATTGTTCCCAAGGAGATAGAGAGATCATGAGGAATATTTTTTATATTAAACTTCTTTAACTCTCTAAGTAAATTATTAAGCCCTATATCATTTACAAGATTAATAGTTGCAAGATTTCTTGAGTGAATGAGTGCTTCACGAAGTGTAACTAAACCCTTGTAATTTTTTTCATAATTTTTAGGACGCCACTTCATCTCCTGTCCATCTTTCTCATACTCATATGTCTTAGCAATATCTACAAGTTCGGTTGCCCCACTAAAACCTAAATCAATTGCTACTTGATAAATAAAAGGCTTAAAAGCTGAACCAGGTTGGCGTTTCCCCTGTGTTGCACGATTATAAGAACTTTTCTTATAATCAACACTTCCAACCAGTGCTAATATATCACCACTAGCAGAGTCAAGAGAGACAAGAGCACCATTAAGTTGTGAGACATTTACATCTTGGGGCTCAAACATTTGATCTTCGCTAGGATCTACTATTTTCTGGAATTTTTCAAGCTTTCTCGCTTCTACTATTTTATATTTTTCTATACGTTTTAGTGCTTGAGCATAAGAGACTTTTAGAGCATCTCTCGCTGCAACTTGTAAACGCAGGTCTATAGTAGTATAGACTTCATAGCCTCCAGTTTTTAAATCATCTATTCCCATTCCTCTAAATCTTCTTGCAACTTCATCAACTATAAATGGAGCTCTATTCTGTGTCAAAGTATCATTAAAAACCTCTGGATTTTCAGAGAGCGCACTCTCATATGTAGGATCATCTATCCAACCTAAAACATGCATACGCTCAATGACACGATTTGCTCTTCCCATAGAGATTTCATAATTCTTTGTTGGTGCATAAGTACTCGGTGCTTTTGGAAGCCCCACTAAAATAGCCATCTCTTTGAGTGTTAAATCTTCTAAACGCTTATGAAAGTAACCATCAGCCGCCGTTTTAACACCATAATACCCATGCCCATAATAGATCTCATTTAAGTATCGTTCAAGTATCTGCTCTTTACTTAAAGCCCTCTCAATTTTAATAGCATATATCGCCTCTTTTATCTTACGAGAGAGCTTTTTCTCACGAGTAAGAAGTACATTTTTTACAAGTTGTTGTGTAATAGTACTCGCACCTTCAACGGCTTTACCTGCTCGTATAACCTTTATAGCTGCACGAAAAATAGCATCTATATTTATTCCAGGATGTTCAAAAAATGTTGTATCTTCAATCGCTACAAGTGCTTCAATAATTCGAGGAGGAATCTCGTCAAATGTTGCATAATAACGATGCTTTTTATTAAAAATATTGGCTATTTTTTTGCCATCTTTATCATAAATTCTACTTGTTACTTCTGGTTTATATTCTACAAGTTTTGAAATATCATAATCATAAGAGAAGAGAAAGTATCCAACAATGCCAAAGGGAGAAAGCACTCCTAATATAACAATACTTATAATTAATTTTTTCATCTTCTAAATTTCCTATTTGCAAAATTCGCTTCTATTAATGTTTTTGTATACTCTTCTTGTGGTCTTTGAATCACTTGAGACATTTTACCATACTCTACTACTTTTCCACTCTTTAAAACATAAATATCTTCACATAAATTTTTTGCAGATGCAATGTCATGCGTTACAAAAAGCATACGAAATTGCTCTTTTTTTTGGAGTTTTTTTAAGAGTTCTATAATCAAAATTCGTGTTTCAGGATCAAGAGCTGTCGTGGGTTCATCAAGAAGTAGCAGTTTTGGTCGTTTACTCAAAGCCATAGCAATAACTACACGCTGTAACTGTCCTCCAGAGAGCTCTGGGGGAAACCTCTCCAAGAGTTCTAACGAGAGATCAACTTCTGAAAAAAGTTCCCTCACTCTTCTCTCATCTACAAAGAACTGTTTTTTTATTTTTGTAAGTGGTGAGAGTGCTGTAAAAGGGTTTTGGGGTATAAATGCAACACTTTTTCCTGTTTGGAGTTCAAAGTCACTCTCCATATCAACTGCTAACTCCATCTCTTTTGGTAACATTTTAAGAAGTGCTTTAAGTGTCAAACTCTTACCACTTCCACTCTGTCCAACCAAGGCCAAAGAGCTGTTAATCTCAAAAAATATATCTACTAAAAGTTCTTCTTTGAATGTGATTTTCATCTGTTTAATATTTAAGCTCATCCAAGTACAACCCTATTTCTACCACTCTCTTTAGCCTCATAAAGTGCTTTATCAACTCTACTGTATAAGGATAACAGATCTTCATCCTTATCACACTCTACTACGCCAAAACTCATAGTTACAGAGATATCTGTCTGAAAATTTTCCACTAAAGCTCTTAGCTCCTCGGCAATAAATGCACCCTTGCTAATATCTGTGTAAGGTAAAATAATCATAAACTCTTCACCCCCTATTCGACAAAAAATATCACCTGTACGTAACCTATCTCGAATTAATAGCGTATACTCTTGAAGTACTATGTCCCCTTTGTCATGTCCATAAATATCGTTAATCTTTTTAAAAAAATCGATATCACACATAATTAACACTACACTATGTTTATGCCGTTTTATTCCCTCTAACTCTTCTTCAATCTTTTGCTGATAAAATCTACGGTTCCCTATACCTGTCAAAGAGTCAGTAACACTTATGCTTTCTAACTCTCTTTTATAGTTCTCTTGGTCAGTAATATCTGTAAAAACAATACTGCAAATATTTTCTGCTTTATCGCCTGATATTTTTGAAGCACTTACCTGAAAAAAGTACACTTTACTCTCAATTTTCATTTTTACAATTATATTTTTACTACTATTTTTCAAGAGATAATCAACCCAGTTTTCACCATTCATCTCTTTATGGAGATAATCTCCTTTTAGTTCAAAAAAGTCACAAATACATTGATAGTACTGTTTAAAATCTTTTAATGTTTTATAACTCTTAAAATATTTAAAAAATGCATGATTAACCTCAAGAGTTTCACTTTTATTATTGATGAGAATAATATTTGTAGCAGAGTTTAGAATATTTTTATAGTACAATTTTTGCTTTCTAATATAGTAAATCATAGCAATATTTACCACACCAGCAACAAGCAAACCTAAGATAATGCCAAAAGCTATAAATTTAAAAAATAGAAAATCTACAGATGTCATTATAATGTCATCAACTTTTTTAAGCATTATATAGTAAGCAATTGTCTCTTTGTTTATACCCTTTAACTCCAAAGTGCTTACAAGAAATCCATCCTCAATAATATAAGTATCTGTAATATATCTCTGTACACCATGCACTTTCATATGATCTAAAATATCTTTTGGTGCATCAAAATTAGCCACATAGTATCCATTAATAAAAATATTTGTAAATGGATACTCTAATTTTTTAGTGTTCTCCTTTAATAGTAGTACAAGTGAATCAACATTAAAATATTTCATCTGTTTAGCAATAGAGTTAAAATGAGATACAACCTCTACAATACCAATAACTTCTCCCTCCCTTAAAAGAGGAATCATCGCTTTTATACTTAAGTCATATTTTCCTGAGCTTATTGCATAAGTGGGGTTTTTTGTCTTTAAAACAGTGAGAAGATCTTCTCTTAACACCCTCATATTGTCATTTTTCTTTGATGTCCAACTTCTGTAAATTGAAGTTAAATTTTTATCTAAAACTTGAATCCAAATATTTTTATATAATGTCTCTTTTTTATATTTATCGACTACATCTGCATAATAATCATCAGGAATTTTTCCTGATGCAACATAGTTCATTAAACTTTTATCATTTGCAAGGCTTAAACCTATGGAAATAGTAGCTTTTTGTTTCGTTAAAATCATTGATGAAACTCTTTTTTTCATCGCCACTACTTCCCTCTTATAGGTACTATTTTGATGCTCACTTCTCTGTTTATGAATATAATCTATGTAGGTAAATGATAAGTAGGCAAGAAGTCCAAGAACAAAAAAGCCAATAAGATATTTTGTATATTGCTTCATTTGCTAATTTTAGCCAAAATTCGACATAAATTTCTTAAATCTTCTCTACTCTCCCCTATTCTAATAATTAAACGAATAATTGCTTGGGGTACTGTTGGCTGGCGAATCGCTCCAACTCCATAACCCTCTAACTTGAGTATGCTTTTTATCTCTAAAACTTTTTCATTATTACCTATACGTAAAGGGACTATTAGTCCATCAACTCTTAAACCAAGTTCTTGAAAGAGTATCTCTTTGCGAAGTCTAATCTCCTCTTTAAGGGTAGTTTTATTTTCCAAAATATACTCTAAAGATTTATGGGCTAGAAGTGTGTCATAAAGAGAGAGTGATGTAGCATAAATAATAGGTTTGGCACGATTTATAAGATACTCCACTATATGTGAAGATGCTAAGATAAATGCCCCAAAACTTCCATATGCTTTGCCTAAAGTTCCCATTTTTATGTGATTATCTTTTGGTAAAATTTTATAGTGATCAAAAACACCCATAAGACTCTCTCCAATAACTCCACTACTATGTGCTTCATCTACAATTAAAATGGCGTTTGCTGCATCGGCAATACTAAAAACCTCTTTAGGACATAAATCTCCATCCATGGAGTAAATTCCCTCAACAGCAACTATTTTTCGCTTTGCTTTGGAATTTTTGAGTAATTTTTCTAGTGCCTGCATATCATTATGTTTAAAAAACAGAACATCAATAGCATTTAAATTTGACGCAAGCACTCCAGAAGCATGGTAGAGTTCATCCATAAAAAGGGTATCACCTTTTCGAACAAGGGACTCTATAAGTGCAATATTTGCATTAAACCCACTTCCTAAAACAACACCTGCTTCAAAACCATTTGCCATGCAGAGTGCATCTTCAAAATCTTTATGTATCTGATGATACCCATTGACAAGCATAGAAGCTTTAGAGCTGTTTATATCTAAAAGGGAGAGTTCTTGAGAAGTTTTTTGATGCAGTTCTTTTTTATGCGAAAGTCCTAAGTAATCATTTGAAGCGAAGTCTTTAAGCGAACTACTACAAACTTCACGAGTTCTATAACGACCTGATCGCTTGAGAGCTCTCAGCTCACTGTCGTAAAAGTTCATAACTTATATAAAACACTGTAAAACTTCTATACTTAATCCCATAGCCGTCGACTCAAAACCACGAACCTCTTTGATGTAGCGTTTACAAAAACCCTCAACCATACAAGCCCCAGCTTTTCCTCGCCACTCACCACTCTCTAAGTAAGCATCCAAATCATCCATATTAAAATCATCGAATATATAGTCAGTTTGAGAAATATCTATGATTTTTTTCTCTTTTGAGTGATAAATAAGACAGGTAACTATGGAAGTGATATTACCACTTTGAGTCATCAAGATGTTTCGTGCATCATCTTGGCAACGAGCTTTACGTAGAATTTGACCTTGTGATGTAACCACTGTATCGGCTACTAAAAGTGGCATATCTTCAAAACCAAAAGCTTTTAAGTTCGCCTCATATTTTCCCATAGTCGCTTGATAGACAAAGTTTTTTGGACTCGATGCAACTATGCTATCTTCATCAAAATCCACACTCTCTTGAATAAATGCTATCTTTGCATTTCTTAGAAGCATAGCCCGAGTCTCTGAGGAGGAAGCAAGTCTTAACATCCCCACTCCTTAGTAAGCATTTCTTAAAAATACACCAAGGTAAATCGCAGCAATACCAAGTATAATATTTACAGGGACCATAAGGTTACCAATACGTGCAAGATTAGCTTTTGCCTTAACAGTATCACCCTTAATCAGAAGCTTGTCAGCTTTAGCACGAAACCACATCATTCCAGCAAGATTAGCAGCCATTAGCATCCAAATACCCTCTTTAACATGAACAAGATTATAAAGAAACATAGCATTTTCATCTATAACATTATGGTTTACATCTACCGCTGCCTCACGAAACCCTAAACCAACTGCCATAATAACAGCAGTGATAATTAAGATAATCACAAAAGGACTTACTATATAAAAAAGACGTTTAAGAGCATGCGAAATTCTCTCTAAACGATGAAGTGGAGACTCTATCTGGATTATAGAAGGGTGTGCAGCGAACTTCATCGCTATCATTCCCCCCACCCATACAACCGCACTAATTACATGAAGAAAAACTAACTGTGTTCTATAATCTGCAAAAATAAGATAGATCAAATCTTTCATTAGTTAAGTGCCTCTGTAATAAAGGCAAGTGAAGCCTCTTTAGCCTCAGGAAGTTTACTCGCATCTTTTCCACCAGCTTGTGCGAAGTCTGGACGACCACCGCCACCACCACCTAAAATAGGAGCAATTTTTTTAATCCAATCACCAGCTTTGACGTTTGCATCTTTTACACCACAAGCTATAAGAACTTTGTCCCCTTTTACTTGAAAGAGCATTGCGCAGAGTTTCTCATTTTCATTTTTAAGAGCATCTATCTTCTCTTTGATATCACCCGTTGGGTACTCTTCAACTACAACAGTAACACCATTTACTTCACTAGCACTTACTTCAACTTTTGCAGAGTTTTGAGCCTCTTTTAACTCAGACTTTAACTCTACTACAGTTGATTTAAGTCTCTTCACTCCAGCAAGAACATCTAAGTTTTTCACTTCAGACTCTAGCTCTTTTAATAAAGAGCGTTGTTCTGCAAAGTATCTGTAAGCAGCAGTGCCACAAACAGCTTCTATACGTCTTACACCCGCTGAAACACCTGACTCTTTTGTGATGATAAATGAGCCAATATTTGCCGTGTTCTCAACATGAACACCACCACAAAATTCTATAGAAGCATCTGCAAAACTCACAACTCTCACCTCATCACCATACTTCTCACCAAACTGAGATTTTGCACCAGATTTTTTAGCATCATCTATGCCTAAAACTTCTGTTTTTGTAGCTATACCACGAGCGATTTCACTATTTACTCTCTGCTCTATCTCTAAAAGTTCTACTTCACTTACAGGTTTAGGGTGTGAGAAGTCAAAACGTAGGCGAGTCGCTTCATTAAGTGAACCTGCCTGAGAGATATGATCGCCTAAAACATCGCTAAGAACTGCATGAAGTAGGTGTGTAGCTGAGTGATGTTTGATGATTTCATTGCGACTAATACCCACAACTGCATCAACATTTATACCTACTTTTATACTTGAAGTCACTTTTATCTCTGAGAGATTGAGTCCAAAAAACTTCTTTGTATCAAGCACTTCTGCACGACATGTAAGTGAACCTGAGTCACCTTTCTGTCCACCACTCTGCGCATAAAAAGGAGTTTTATCTAAAAGTACCCACCCCTCTGCACCGATATCTAAACTCTCAACACGATGATACTCAGCATCTAAAAGAGCTAAAACTTTCGCTTTTGATTCTGTACTCTCATACCCTATAAATTCATTCTCACCAAACTCTTCAAGTAACTCTTTAAAGTCACCATTTGTAGCTGCATCTCCTGAACCTTTCCAAGCAGCTTTTGCACGAGTACGTTGCTCTAACATAAGTGCTTCAAACTTCTCACTATCAAGCCCTAACTCTTTCTCTTTAAGCATATCTTCTGTTAAGTCAAGTGGGAAACCGTAAGTATCATAGAGTTTAAACGCCACTTCCCCTGAAAATATATCTTTAGTATTTTGAAGTTCAGCCTCAAAGAGTGCTATTCCAGACTCAATAGTCTTAAAAAATCTCGCCTCTTCAAGCTCTATCTGCTCTTTTACAGCCTCAGCTTTTCCTGCTAAGTAGTCATACTCGCCACCCATAATAGTAACTAGAGTATCTACAAGTTTAAACATAAAAGGAGTACGAAGACCTAAAAGATACCCATGACGAACAGCACGACGTAAGATTCTACGAAGTACATACCCACGACCCTCATTTGAGAAGTTTGTCCCTTGACTTAGTAAGAAAACAGCCGTTCTAATATGGTCAGCGATAACACGGTAAGATGCACCTGTTGCATAAACATACTCTTTACCTATCATCTCTTGAACCTGATTTATAAGAGGCATAAAGAGTGAAGAGCCGTAGTTAGAAGTTTTCCCCTCTTTGATGGCTACAACACGTTCAAGTCCCATACCAGTATCTATAGAAGGTTTTGCAAGTGGCAATCTCTCTCCACCCTTCTCTTTTACTTCATACTGCATAAAAACAAGGTTCCAGATCTCTAAAAATCTATCGCCCTCTCCGCCCATTTTATCCTCAGGACCACTGAACTCCTCAGCACCTTGGTCATAAAAAATCTCAGAACATGGACCACATGGACCAGTGTCACCCATAGACCAGAAGTTATCAGCATCGCCTAAACGCATAATACGATCAGCAGATATATGTTTTTTCCAAAGCTCTTCTGCTTCATCATCAGAGTCATGAACTGTTACCCAAAGTTTATCTACATCAAGTTTTATAACTTCAGTAATGAACTCCCAAGCATAAGCAATAGCTTCCTCTTTAAAGTAGTCTCCAAAAGAGAAGTTCCCCATCATCTCAAAGAAAGTATGATGACGTGCTGTATGCCCTACATTTTCAAGGTCATTATGCTTTCCACCTGCACGAATACATGTCTGACATGAAGTTGCACGAGGATTAGTAGGTGTTGGAATCTCACCTGTAAAGATAGACTTAAAAGGAACCATTCCGGCATTGTTAAAAAGAAGTGTTGCATCATCTGGCACTAGTGGTGCTGAAGCAACTCTCTTATGTTGTTTTGATTCGAAAAATTTTAGGTACTCTTCTCTAATATTCATAGTTTCATCACTTTTATAAAATTGCGCGATTATACCTTAAAAGTAATATAACTTCCTTTAATTCTTAAAAAAATTTTACTCATCTACAGAATCTAATAAATCTTGCATATACTCTTTATGATCATCAAATATCTCTTCCCCATCATGGTATAACAGAGGTATTGTAAAAACAGTTCCCTCTTCTAAAGCTTTAATTGCTACATTATCAGGGCTAATAGTCTCTACACCAGCTAAGTACTCTGTCTCCCAATCTATAGAGAAATATGTTACATATACTAATTCTGAACAGATAATTTTATCGTTATTTTCTACATCATACTCAAAATCATACTCTTTACCTAACTGGTGAAGTGTTAGTAAAATACGTGCTTTTTTCTCCTCTAAATTTTCCGCAGGATTATGCATAATTGCTAAGTCATCTACATTTAAAAAGTGCTCTACACTATTTAACTGTACACCATCCCTAAGTGCTTCTGCAATCACTTGTTCATTTATAATTTGATCTTTATACTCTTGTACTATTGGGTTATCCCAAATACCTAATGCTTCAAGCTCCTCTTGTGTTCCAACATAAACAGCTATGTGACCATAATATCCAGGAATAAGTTTATCTGTTAATCTAAAAGGTGTTTTCTCTAAAAGTATATCCCCTGCTTGTAATGTTGTACGAAAATTTTCTGTTACAGCAGGATCATTATAGAGTTTTCCTTCACGCTCTTCAACAAGACCAGCAGTATTGCCAATACTCTCACTCACACCACTAAAAAGGAAAGAGAAAAGATTACTTGTTGTATCAATAATAGCGTTTAAAATATCATCTAAATTTGAGGAGACCTCATCAGTAAAACTAAATCCTAACTGATACGAAGCACTATCATCAATAAGTTGTTTTAGATAAAGAAAAAATGGATCATTCTCATCGCTATACTGCTCTATATGATCATCATAATAAAGAATTAACTCTTCTACTAAATCTCTCTCTTCATCTGAGAGATATAGCTCTACAATACTCCTTAAAGTATACTCAGGAATATCATAGGCTGAATCTTCACTATTTAAAAGTGTTCTTAATTTCATATCATCATTATACTTTGCATATACAAGTAGATAGTCATCATAACGCATAAGCATAGTAGAAAGAGTAATCATAATGAGTTCAAGATGCTCTTGTGGTGTGTAGTTAGAGTTAAAATGCAAAAGATAACTATACTCATCTATATAAAACTGTGTTGTATCTCTGTTTTGCAAATAATTTACCCACATTAAATGTAAGTCATTAAGATTTGCACCACTTAGAGTTTCTACATCTTTTACCTCTTCGTAAAGTTTAAATGCTTCTGCACGTTGGGCAAGTGTTTTTTCTGAGTACTGTTGATACAGCATTGTTTTATTTTCATCAAGTTCAGTTTCATATGTTTGGGTAGAAGAGAGAATATTTACTGTACTGCTATCGCCACATCCAATAAAAAATGTACTAATTAACAGTAAAATGACAAGTGGTATTTGTTTCAAATGAAGATCCATAAATATTATTTTTTGTAATAATAACATAAAAATCTTTAAAGAGTAAAAAGTTTACTCCACCTGCATTACAATAGAGTAATTCTCGCTAGGCTTAATAACTCTACAATCATCAAAAGCACTTGAGGTATACTGAGAATTGCTGGTTTTCATATAAGTTCTCGCAGTTGCTATACTCATTATGTTATCATTTGCAAATGAGTTCCATATTTTCTTACTGTAATCACTAAGTGATAAATCAGTTATGTATATATTCTTCATACTATAATTATAACTAAAATTAGCGAGGTTAGATTTGAAAAAAGCAGTAGTAACAGGAGCAAGTTCTGGCATAGGCAAAGCAATAACAGCAGAGCTTTTAATAATGGGTTTTGCAGTACTTGGCATCAGTAGAAACATCACAGACAGAGCATTCCAAAGTGAACATTTTAAAGCCCTTCAAACAGATCTTTCAAATGAAAAAGAGACTCTAAAGCTTTGTAGTTTTTTAAAAAAAGAGGATATTTTTATTTTTATAAATGCCGCAGGATTTGGGAAGTTTGAACCACACGAAGAGTTACACACTAACACTATCACAACTATGACCTTTTTAAACCTTACAGCTCCCATGCTTCTCACAAACGCCACACTCAAAAGTCTTAAAAAAAATGAGGGCTACCTCATCAACATAAACTCTATAGAAGCACTCCGTGCAAGTAAATTTGCTGCTGTTTATAGTGCTAGTAAAGCTGGACTGCATGCATTTAGTGATGCACTTTTTGAAGAGACTCGAAAAAGTGCTCTTAGCATTACAAATATCAATCCAGATATGACTGAATCTGCTTTTTATGATGATCTACGTTTTGATGTTAGTAGCAAAGAAGATGAAAAACTTTTTGCACAAGATATTGCCGATGTAGTAAGACATATACTCACTATGCGTAAAGGTGCAGTAGTAAGTGAATATACACTAAGAAGTTTAAAATTTGGAATACGAAAAAAAGCTATGAAGTAATGTCAAATTTTGCACCACTACCTGTACGAGTGGCATTTAAAAAAGCTAAATTCTTTTTCATTTGAATCATGGAAGTCTGTGTGTCACTTTTAAGTGTTTGAAGTATCTCTTTTGCTGCATCTATAAGATGAAGAGCCTCCTCTATTTCACGAGGATCTTCTAGTTTTGGTATCTTTTGTAAGAGCTCAGCAAAACTCTTTGTATCTTTCTCTACAACAGCTATTTTAAGCTTTTTAAGCCACATTTGTTGTCTCTCTCCAAGTCTCCAAAAGAGTTTTAAATACATTACTACACTCATCTACTTTAGCAATATTTCCCTCATGACCAGCCTCTGCTAAAAGCTGAATTTCATAGTTATAAAGTCCCTCTAAGTAGATTGCTATATCACCCTCTTTCATATCTAATGTAGAAACTAACTCCACTATAATAGCAGTTGAACGGTTCAACCAATAGACTCTTTTTTCAATATCACCATCTTTAATGGCTTTTTTTGCCTGAGCATTAAAACGAAGGACACCCTCATAAAGCATCTCAACAAGCTTAGCTGGAGACTCTACCCCTAAATCATTCTGAACATAAATATTATAAGCTGTGTTTCCATACATTTTTTCATTCCTTCTCTTCTCAAATTGTATCTATTAAATCGACACTTCTAAAAATTTCTTTAATTTTTAGTTGTTATCATTACTTGCATCTTGCATCTGTGTAAATGCGGCAGATGCATTCTTAAACGATGCGATCATAGCATCGTAAGCAGCATACTGCTGTTTCATAGTTTCATATTTTGCATCTAAGTGTTCCGTTGCTTTTGTTTTACTATCTTCTAATGAAGAAGTATTATCACTAAGATATGTATCATAGTTATCTAACATTCCATTAAATTTTGTATACTCATGCACATTTTCAGACATTTCAGTAAATACACCACTTACTGCTGTAACACTTCCATCACTATTAGTGTAATCCCCACCAGAAAAAAATGCTTCCACATTCGCAGAATTTTTATCCATTTGATCATTAAACATGGTTTTATCTATACTTAATTTTCCCGATTTATCTATATCAAAGCCGAAGTCATAAAGAGTACCAACCCCCTCACCAACTTTATCCATCATACCACGAAGATCTCTTTCTATAGATTTAAAAGTACTCTCACCTGCAAAAATTCCACGTTCACTAGAGTCAATAGAGTTCTTTGTTGCTCGTCCTATTTCATCCATTGTTGCATTATATTTTTCTATAAAACTATCGATTTTTGCAGTAATATTATCTCTATTTTGAGCAACGCTTACTTCTGATTTTCCCACTTCTTTGAGTGTAATGTCATAGCCCGTAATCAAATCATCAACCTCATTTGAGCTTCTTATAATTGCTTGACCATTATAGGTAAAATTAGCATCTACACCTGTTTGTGCAGATGTCATGTCATCTGTAAGTTGTGTTCCCAAAAGATTGCCATCTGCACTATCATCTATACTTATATCAGGTGTATCATCTGTTCCATCGGCATTATTATCACCATTTAAATCCCCAGTGTTTACTGCAGTTAAAAAGAGTCTATAATCATTATCTCCTACTTTAATAATTGATGCAGTAACAGAATCACCAGCATCACTATCGTTAATCAATTTTTTTAGATTATCTAAACTCGTATTTTCATCATAATCTATATCGAATGAATCTGATCCAACATTCAGAGTAAATGTACCAGCAGCACTTGCTATTTTATCTGTTGTTGCACCATAAGAACCAGACTCATCTACCTCTTTTGTAGCAAGCTGTGTAACATCCAGAGTAAAATCTTGAACATCACTGTTCGCATCTGCTGTAATTGCAACAGATGAACCACTTACACTTGTAGTTCTCTCATCAAAGAGTGCAGGTGTTTTAAGCTCACCAATAGCATCATATAAGTTTGTCATATTGGCATCTATTACATCAAATTCTGCTGCTTTATCTTTGTTATCTGCTAAACTAAAATCTAATGGTTTAATTTGTGATGCTTCATCAGCATTCCGTAATTTATCTAATAAATCTTGAGTTAATATGCTTGAACCTGTCCCTAGTGCACTGATACCCATCATAAATCCTTTTACTTAATAATCTTTCATTATTGTTAATTTTATTCTTAAATAGAAATATCGACATATAAAAAAGTTTCTTTAATGGTACTCTATTTGCTATACTATTCTTTATGAATACATTACAGCTTATTGGAAGAGAAAAAGAACTTTTTTATAGTGATATACAGAGCTCTAAGCAAAAACTATACTCAACTGTGAATAACTCCTCATTTTTAGTTATAGGTGGTGCTGGTAGCATCGGTCAGGCTGTAGTTAAAGAGATCTTTAAACGCCAACCTAAGAAGCTTCATGTTGTTGATATTAGTGAAAACAACATGGTTGAACTTGTACGAGATATTCGTAGCTCTTTTGGTTACATCGATGGAGAGTTTGCTACTTTTGCACTTGATATTGGAAGTGTGGAGTATGATGCTTTTATCGCACAAGATGGAAAGTATGACTATGTTTTAAATCTCTCAGCACTCAAACATGTACGGAGTGAAAAAGACCCCTTTACTCTTATGCGAATGATAGATGTAAATATCTTTAACACCGACAAGACCATAGCCCAAGCCATATCAAAAAGAACAAAAAAATACTTCTGTGTTTCAACAGACAAAGCAGCCAATCCTGCCAATATGATGGGAGCAAGTAAGCGAATCATGGAGATGTTTTTAATGCGTCGTAGTAAGTACATCAAAATCTCTACTGCTCGTTTTGCAAATGTAGCGTTTAGTGATGGCTCACTTCTGCATGGTTTTAACAAACGCATAGAGAAACGCCAACCCATAGTAGCACCAAACGATGTCAAACGCTACTTTGTTACACCACAGGAGAGTGGAGAGTTATGTCTTATGTCTTGTATATTTGGTCAAAATCGTGATATCTTTTTTCCAAAACTTGATGACTCCCTGCACCTTATCTCTTTTGCTGACATCGCTGTAAAGTATCTCAAAGAGTTAGGGTATGAGCCTTACCTTTGTGAGAGTGAAGAGGAGGCAAGAGAGCTTGTTCATACTCTCCCACAAGAGGGAAAATACCCCTGCCTTTTTACATCGAGTGACACTACGGGAGAGAAAGATTTTGAAGAGTTTTACACAGATGATGAAGTGTTAGATATGCAGAAATTTCAAAACATAGGCATTATTAAAAATGACCCTCTTTATGATGATATGAAACTCAATCTTTTTACAAAAACTATGCAAGAGTTTAAAATGAAACTACAATGGAGTAAAGAGGATATAGTGGAGGAGTTTTTTAAGTTAATTCCTAACTTTGAGTATAAAGATAAGAAAAAATATCTTGATGGAAAGATGTAGTAGTCAGAGGGTGGCTAATCCCTCTATTTTGATTAGTGTAAAATAGGTACGAATACCATACAGACTAAAAAGACTACTACTATTTTACTGTACAAAGTAGCTCCTCTATGATGAGCTCCCACCCACACCACAAACCAACCTAAAAAATTAGGCAAAAAAAAAGGCTAAGAGAAAACTCTTAGCCTAATCACTCATCACAACACTTGGTAGCCAAACCAAATATCTTAAAGAGCTACTTTGTACATCAGTGAAATTATACCATAAAAGTATAAGAAACTCTAAGCTATAATCTAAGTAAAAAAGAACTATGATGCAAAATTATCAAGCTATTATCAACTTTATCCAGACCCTCTACAAAACCAAAGAGTTTCTTCCTCTACATGAACCAAAATTCATAGGAAATGAAAAAAAATACCTTAATGAGTGTATAGACTCTACCTATGTTTCAAGTGTAGGTGCTTTTGTTGATAGGTTTGAGAAAGAGTTTGCTGAGTATGTGGGCAGCAGATATGCCATCGCTACTGTCAACGGAACAGCGGCCTTGCATATTGCCCTCCTTTTAGCAGATGTTGGCAGAGATGATGAAGTTATTACTCAGCCTCTTAGTTTTGTAGCCACTTGTAATGCCATTAGTTACACAGGAGCAGAACCCATCTTTGTTGATGTAGATTTAGAGACGATGGGGATGAGTCCCAATGCTTTAGAGCTTTTTTTGGAGCAAAACTGTCAAATTGTAGATGCAAAATGTATCAACAAAACAACAAATAAAATCATCAAAGCTTGTGTTCCCATGCACACCTTTGGTCATCCATGTAAAATAGACACTATTTCTGAAATATGTGAAAAATGGTATATCACTCTTGTAGAAGATAGTGCCGAATCCCTAGGAAGTTTTTACAAAGAGAAACATACAGGTACTTTTGGTAGAGTTGGAGCCTTTAGCTTTAATGGTAACAAAATCATCACCTCTGGTGGGGGTGGTGTAATAGTAACAGATGATGAGACTTTAGCAAAAAGAGCAAAACACCTCACAACCACTGCAAAAGTACCGCATAAATGGGAGTATATCCACGATGAGATAGGCTACAACTACCGTATGCCAAACCTCAATGCTGCACTGCTTGTAGCACAACTAGAGCAGTTAGAGAAGTTTTTAGCCTCTAAACGCCAGCTTACAAAAAAATATGTAGATTTTTTTACTGACTATGAAAATATAGATTTTTTCACCCAACCAAAAGATGCAAGTTCAAACTACTGGCTTCAAGCTATTTTACTTCAAAATAGAGATGAAAGAGACAAATTTTTAGAGTTTACGAATACTCATGGCATTATGACTCGACCAGTATGGAGACTCTTAAACAATTTAGATATGTTTAAAGATGCACAGTGTGGAGAACTTACAAATGCCCTCTATCTCCAAGAGAGAGTAGTAAACATAAGTAGTGGAGTTGCATTATGAGAGAAAAGATCATTCTTCTTGGCGGTGGTGGACACTGCAAGAGTGTTATAGATGTAATAGAGCAAGAGGGTCGTTTTGAGATTGCTGGAATAGTGGAGAAATTTGTGGGAGAATCAAGCGAAGTACTAGGCTATCCACTCATAGGCAGCGATACGCAACTCCCAGAGCTACGAGAGCAATATGAGTATGCCTTTGTAACTGTTGGGCATATAAAATCGAATGCTATTCGTGTGAAGCTTTTTGAAAGACTTGAATCACTTTCGTTTAATATTCCTACTATTATCTCTCCTTTTTCTTATGTTTCTAAGCATGCTCACATAGAAAAAGGAACAATTATAATGCACCATGCCCTTGTAAATGCAGATGCAAAAATAGCTCAAAACTCCATCATCAATTCCAAAGCCCTGATAGAGCACGATGCAGTAATTGAAGCAAATTCACACATTAGTACAGGGGCTATCATTAATGGTGGTGTAAGAGTCAAGGCTAACAGTTTTGTAGGGAGTGGTGCGACTACAAAAGAGTACACTATAATAGAGGGATTTAACAAAGCGGGAAGTCTTGTAAAATGAGTGTTTTTATCATCGCAGAGGCTGGAGTAAATCATAACGGAAGTATAAAACTTGCCAAAGAACTTATAGATGTAGCGAGTGATGCTGGGGCTGATGCTGTCAAGTTTCAAACCTTTAAGGCTGAGACTCTTGTAAGTAAATCTGCTCAAAAAGCCTCTTATCAAAAAGAGACTACTGATGGGAAAGAGTCTCAATTTGATATGCTTAAAAAGCTTGAACTCGATGTAGCAACACACAGGGAACTTATAGAGTATTGTCACCCTAAGAAGATTATGTTTCTCTCAACACCATTTGATTTAGAGAGTATAGAGCTTTTAGATAGTTTAGGTTTAGAGATATTTAAAATCCCTAGTGGAGAAATAACAAATCTACCCTATTTAATGGCTATTGCAAAACTCAATAAAAAAGTTATTCTCTCTAGCGGTATGGCAACAATGCAAGAGATAAGAGATGCTTTTGAAGTATTGGTTCAAAATGGTACACAAAAAGAGAACATAACCATACTTCATGCAAACACTATGTACCCAACACCGATGGAAGATGTAAATCTCAATGCAATGCTCACAATCAAAAAAGAGCTAAATGTAGAGGTAGGATATAGCGACCATACCCTCGGCATAGAAGTGCCAACTGCTGCTGTTGCGATGGGTGCAAGTGTGATAGAGAAGCACTTTACTCTTAGTCGTGATATGGAGGGACCAGACCATAAGGCTTCTCTTGAACCTCAGGAGCTTCGAGCGATGGTAAAGGCTATTCGCAACATACAAAAAGCACTTGGTAGTTTTGAGAAAAAGCCCTCTCCTAGTGAAACGCCAAATATTTTGGTAGCTAGAAAAAGCATAGTAGCCTCAAAAACGATAGCAAAAGGGGAACTCTTAAGTGAATCTAACCTTACAGTCAAACGCCCAGCAGGTGGGATAAACCCTAT
>Ga0256838_1000242_pt1 | contig 37430 bp, 20 predicted proteins | sample 4571419metaG_FD_185978 | JGI IMG/M metagenome (GOLD analysis project Ga0256838, IMG submission 185978) | Hydrothermal vent microbial communities from Guaymas Basin, Mexico - 4571-419 | ecosystem: Environmental > Aquatic > Marine > Hydrothermal vents | place: Mexico: Guaymas Basin | collected... | reverse complement strand
CGAGCGAAAGCGGATGTCGACGAGGGTTAGCCGAAAGTTCACGCGAGCGAAAGCGGATGTCGACGAGGGTTAGCCGAAAGTTCACGCGAGCGAAAGCGAGCGTGAACGAAGGCTAGCCCGAGGAGACATCAGGAAAACCACGGCAACAGCACAAACCACGGCAAGAAACAAAAACCAACAAACACACAATAATATTTAGGTTTCTCCAAACTTTACACAATATCCATTGTGTAAAGTTAAACACCAGACGTAATAAAATGCCTTACACGAAGTTTCTGTCTTCCACCTGGTGTATTATACTACCCTAATCATCAAACCGCCGAAATTGAAAAAATCATAACAAGAAGACCTAGAGTTTTAAAACATTTACACACATATTTTCAAAAACAACTCGAAGCTAATTCACATACAAAAAAATATCATCACCCACTCGAAACTACATAAGGCTGCGAAGCAGCCGAGCCACCGCAGGCTGAGGCTCAAGCGAGGCTGAAGCCTGGCGTCAGCCAGGCTTCGCCGAGCTAAAGCCTCAGCCGAGGAGGCTCTTGAAGATACCAACACAAAGCTACCAATACTTACAAGTACTGCGATGTTTACGCGGAGCTGTTGAAACTGCGGCAGAAAAAACTTACAAGAAACTTATAAACAAAAACAAGACGGGGACCTCCCCCCAAGGCTACCTTGTATAGGTGTATATGTCCTCTCCCAACCACGCTCAATTTCGCTATATCGGGGCGACTCCGCAACAACCTAAGAAACGGAGGCATATATTTGTTATATTGGTGAACCACCGCACCACCACTTCCTCCGCCACTTCCTTAAATGAATTACACAACACATTTATAAAATGAATTACACAACACAAAACATTTTATCAAAAATGTTTTACGCAACACAAACTTACTAAATATTGTTTTACACAAAACATTTAATTTAAAATGTTTTACATAAAGCAAGACAAAAATGTTTTACATAAAACATTTTACTTGAAAACCACAAAACATTTCTTATAATGAAATTGTAATTTATTTCTTAATATAACCCCAATGGCAAGAAAAAGAAGAGAGTTGGTATTTAGGTTAAACGTTGAACTAGAAATGGAAGTAGCACTTAAATTAAAGAAACTAGCAGAGAAAGAAGGAAAGACATATAGAGAAATAATTGAGGAGGCTATAGAGAAAATGTATGAGTCCTCAAATGAGGCAGATATTTAAATACTAACTTCTTGTTATAATGTTTAAAATTGAGCAGAAACGCAGGATAACTTTATCGCAACCAGTTGATACCAATAATTTGACTAACCTTATTTCAGTGCGTGCTACACAGCTTGAGGCGTTTTCACAGTGTCCTTTTGCATATAAATATCTCCAATGGGAAGATTCGATAAGAATGAAGGAGAAATTGTATGTGGGGGAGATTTATCATAATTTTTTGCAAACATATTTATTAGGGCGTGATACGCAGTATTTGTTGTCTTCGCTTTTGCCTGTAGAGATAAAAGACCAGTTAAAACAATTACCAGAGCTTCTTAAGAAAGAAGGTTTGGAGCCGGGAGATGTTGATATGGTGGAGGTGACATATGCAGTGATTGTGCCGTATGAGGTTGAAGATGAGATAAATTGAAAAGTATATAATATTGATGTATATTTGAAGTGAACATTAGATGCGTTAAAGTTTTTAAAGGGAGGTGGTGTGCAGATATTGGATTTTAAAACAGCATCGTCGTTGTCTTCACGAAAGGGAGATAAGGTTGATTACAAAAGACAAAAAACAATATATCCATATTTGTTTCGGATGCGGAATGATATGGAGATAATATCGTTTGATTATATTGTGTTTCAGAAGTCTAATACGGTGAAAGTACTAACTCAATCATCAAAACCGGATAAGGAAGAAGTTAGGCAGTGGACGTTAAATACGTTGGATGAATATGTGAAAGCGGTGGTAACTGATAATTTTGCGGAGGTTAAGCAGAATCCGATGTGTGTATATTGTAAATTTAAAAGGAGGAAGGAGTGCCCATTGTATTCGGAGGAAATAGAAATTTAGATGATAATTACACAAAATGATATTACATAGATCTTTATGGGAAACAGATAAATTATTTTTTACTTGAGATATAGATGAAGCTGAAAAGACTACGGAGGAAAGGAAGGCGATACAGGAGTGGGATTATTGGCAAGTATTGTTTCAAACTTGATTTTTTGAACTTGGTGAGGTTGATTATTTGCTTGCAGGGAAAGTGTTTTTAGCGGCGGTTGTTAGCAGTGAAGTATATAAAAAAGCAAAAGAGGAGGGAGTGGAGTATAATATAGACTGAATTAATTTGTCTAGATGAGAATATAAAATTGAGGAAGAGCAGGAGCTGCCGTTGGATTATCTTATGGAGAAAGTGCAGAAGCTTGCGTCGGAGGGAGAGATAGATGATATGACGTATGTGGTGTATAGAAAGTTTTTTCAGATTACAAAATGGAGAAAGATAAAAATAGTTTTTTTTGATAAGTCCCGTGGTAAATTAGAAAAACGGTATGAGGTGCCGTATGAGTTTGTAGATGAAGCTTGAATGGTGTCTTATAAACAACAGGATTTGGAGGGGTTGCTTGTTAAGGAATGGGTAGATTGATATTTTAATTTGGGAACAATTAAAGTATGAGTTAAGGATCAGGTTAAAGAAGTACCAATTGGGCAGGATATAGAGGTGGAGTTTGATGGGGAGAGATATAAGCTTTATGGAGTATATACTCCGCAGATAAGGTTTGCGATGATGAAGGATTTATTTACGGAAAAAGAGATTGAAGAAGCGAAGAAAAAGTGAAAATTAAAAATACTTCAATGATGGCAGTATGATGTATTGAAGAGATGGGGGCACGTTAATGTGGTGGCGAGTCCGAGACGTTGATGAAAAAGTTTTTTGTCTACTTTAGTTTGAATTCGTGAACTTTTCAAACATAATGTGAAACCTAAACCAATAAGAGTTCTTTATTATTGACTTACTCAGAAAAAGACTTTAACTGCGATAAATTATTTAAAATCGGTTTCTAAAGAGTTTAGAAAAGTTGGTATTTTGCAGTGGAAGCAATGAGAGCAAAAGCTTTCATATGTAGACCCAATTACAAAAGATGAACTTGGTGTATTTGAATTTCATTCCGCTGATGAAAAAGAAGCGTGAGTGGGTGAATATGCTGATTTGATTATATTAGACGAGGCTGCTAGAATTCCAGAGGATATTTATGATAGTATGAAGGCGATAATATTTTCTGAAGGGTCAAGGGCGTTTATTATTTCAACAATACATTGGAATACACCAAAGAATTGGTTTTATCAACTACTAATAAGAGCAGAAACTCAACAGATAAAACACAATAATAAGGAATACCGAGAAAAAGCGAAGGATATTTTAAAACAGGTTACGGAAAAATGAAAGGATTTTCTTGTTAAAAATCTCCGTGATATTAAAACAGAGCTTGAAGACTTAAATTATAAATATCGCGTATATGTAGCACGAAGGGTTACACTTGATGAAGTGGAGCGGTTGCCGGAGTATAAAAAACAAAAAACTAAAGAAGAGCTTCAATCTAATCCTTTACGTTATTATACGGAGGTTTATTCAATTTTCCCTTCGGAGCAGAGAGTGTTTAGATATTTTGGACATCTTGTTGATATAGACCCGAATTCGGAGGGAACATTACAAAAATATGAACGTATTTATATATGATACGACCCAGCAAGAGCACAGGATAATGCGGCGGTAGTATTTGTTGGAGTTTATTATAACGATGTAGGTAAATTGATTTTTGAGGTTTTTGATAGTGTCTTTTGGACACCGGAGCAAAATGTAAGATATTGAGAGCAGGTTGAGAGAGTTGGGGAGTTTAAACAAATGTATGATGCGTTTTTAGCTGTGGATGCTACGGGTATAGGTCGTGTTTTAGTTGAGGATTTTGAAAGACAGGGGTATTATGTAGATTTTCCGATAGTATATACAAGTTGAAATCAGATTAATAGAGAGCGTTGAGTTTGGAAGGTACCAAAAGGAATGATGGTGATGGAGTTGGAAAGATTGTTCGATGAGGGGCATATAAAGATAAATAAACGTTTAAGGGAGCTTATTGAGGAGATGGATAGTTTCAAAAAATACTCAACTCAATCTGGACAAATAAAATATGAAGCTGAGAAAGGGCACGATGATTTGGTGAATGCGATGATGATAGCAATATTTTCGGCGTATGAGATTGATGCATTGAAAATGAAAACACATATTAATAAAGTTGATAAAGCAGATGAAATAGCTAGAATAACACGGGAGTATTTAGAGGAACTAAAAGCAAAAGAAGAAGAGAGACAGAGGAGGAGGGAGTATAGTAGCAAGGTGAAAAATTTATTGAAAACTTTTTGATTTTAGTTATAAAAAGTAAGAAGGATTTTAAATTTTAAGTGTTATAAATGGCAGAAAACAAGCAACCTTTATTTTGAAACCAAATAGCTCAACAGCAAGAAGAGATGATAACTAATCCACAAGAGGTTATGCAGGAAGTTTCTGGTGGACAATCTCAACCTGAACAAGGAGTAAGTCAAGCTCCACAGGAAGTTTTACAGAAAATGCAGGAGGAAGCACAACAATCTGAGGAAGCACAACAACCTAAAGAAGAGAGTCAAGAACAACAGTTTTTTAATCAGCTTCAACAACAGATACAACAACAACCGACTCAAGAACAACAGCAACAACAACAAATTCAGCCGATATTCTCAGGAGAGAATCTAGGGTTAAATCCTGAGGATTTTTCTAATAATGCATTATTTGGGGCAGGGACTAATTTATCTGATTTAACAAAGGGATTGAACCCATATGCGGAGTATGTGAATAAATATAAAACAGCAGAGGAAGATATTGATGAAATGTATAAAGAAGAGAAACAAAGGAAACAAGAAGAGATACAGAATATAGTTAAAGAGTTAAAGAATAAATTTTGATGAGATGAGGAGTTAGCAAAAGAAACAGCAGAAAAGGCGATGGAGTATCAATATTTGATGAGTCAATATCAAAATGTGCTTGATAGTTTGAATAAATTTTCTAATATGGATGAATTAGATAGAAATATAAATCCAGAGTATCAAGATTTATTGGCGAAAAAAGAAGTTTTGGAGAAAAAGCTGAATGAGGAACAGGCGTCTTTCTTTTCTTTTTGAATAAAGTGAGAAACTGCGTTTCAGCAATATTTACAAGCTCAGCAAGAACAAAATAAAGATTTACAGAAGTTTTTAGATTTATCATCAAGAGTAGATTATACTTTTAAGAAGGTTAGAAATACAAAACAATTTATAGAGACATTGGGAACCTTTGAGGGATTATTGAATGTTTATAGAGATTTGCAAGACAATAAAATAAGTATCCAAGAAGCAAAGGAAAGAATAGGTTATCAATGAGATGACCATAGTTTTGTTGTAAATTTAACTTATGCATTAAATGATTTGAAAAACAAAATTAATTATATGTATAAAGATAATTTGAAGGATTTTGAAAAGATTTATGATGAGGTAAGAGACAAATATAATTTACCTTATGCGTCAGATCCTATTGAGAAGGCTAAAATAGTTCTGCAGTATAGTTCATTGGATGGATATGATGAGAATTCGAGGAAGCAAATTTTGAAGTATATGAGAGATGTTAGTAAGTATAAATTAGTACAGGCTAATTTGAAAAAACACGAAGTAGAGATAGAAAATAGAGTTAATAAAGGAGTTGATGGAATAATAAATGAGTTTATGACTGAGGATAGAGTTCATCAATTGTTAGATAGCAAGGGTTATACAAAATTTGAAAAATGGACAACTACTAAGTTACAACAAGAGAGAGAATATTATACACAAATAGAAGAAGCGAAGGAAAAAATAGAGAAGATGTACAAAGATAGGAAAATAGGTTATGATGAGTATAATGATTTTATGAAGACTTATAAAGATGCGGAGGAAACTTTGAAGAAATTAATAAAAGCAAAAACAGCATATATTTATTATAAAGCATTATGACAAGAGGGAGAAGATTTTGCGGAGGTTTGGAAACATTATTGGAGTATAGCTAATTGAGAGGAAGCTCCTAATGATATAAGTGATGCAGTTAAAAAGAGTTGGACTTGATGAAATATTTTTGATGAAGTGCAAGATAAGGCTAATAAAATATTATATGATCATACAGATGACAAATTGGCAAAAATTTATTGAAAGGTTTTTGGGGCTTTAGATTTTGTTTGAGCAGGATTTAATCTTATCCAGTCTGCGATAGAAAGAGGTTTTGGGACAGTTTCTGATGATTTGGCATTTCATTATGCAGGTGTAGATACAGATGATGAAAGTTTGTGGAATACTGCAACAAAATTATTACACTATGGCGTAGGTATATGAACAACAGTATTTAGTACTGAATGACTATGATTAGCTGCGAAAGCAGGGAAAATTACTAGTTTAGGAAAATTTTTGAGTTGATTGAGTAAGTGGGGGAAGCAATCGAAGATAGGAAGATGGGCGTTTACTAATTTTTCTAGAATTTTAGAGAATGCCAAAAGTACAAAATTAGGTTCAGTAGCTACGTGGGTAATATGAAAATGAGATTGGGCAGTAAAAACAGTTTGGGATTGAATTATTATGGATGCGGCAGTAGCTAATTATATGTCGAGTCATTGAGTTGAATTAGACCCTGAACTTGATCCGATAGTGTCTATAGCTGCTTCTTGATTGTTACATTGATTGTGAGGAATATGGAGAAAACTTTGAGGAACAAGAACACCTAGTCTATCACCAAGTGAGTTGTTAGATGACCCTAAGACTTTTGAATATTTGAGAGAAGCTGGAGTGGAATTGGATAAATATCCAGCTATGTTAGCTGTTTTGAAGAAATATAATAAGGAGTATGGAGACAAGGCTTTTGTTGATTTAATGAAATATACTGCTTATAAGAGTTTGTTGACAAAGGAGATAGCAGCAAACAGAATAATGAATGTAGTTGATGCAGTGATAAAAAATATTGATGAGGGAGGAGTAATAGCACAGAAGTTAGGGGAAAGAGCTGAGCAAGTTAAAAATGAATTAGTGGCTTATAAACAAAAAATTGAAAAAGAAAAAGCTGTAATAGGAAGCAAGATGCAAAAATTGAATAAAGTAAATAATTTGGCAGAGATTATGGATGTTGTGGAAGGAACAGCAGTATCTAAGTGAGTTTGAAAATACGAAGGTAAAGTAGCTGGTAGTGTAATAAAAGATGGTAGTGGAAAAGGTAAACAAATAGTGTTTACTGATTGAACAAGGATTAGATGAGATTTTGAGAGATTACCTGAATTTGGAGAATTAGAAAATAGAGTAAGACAAGTAATTAAGAATTTTGAAGCAGAAAAATGAAAGAAATTAAAAGATATGTGAAAATTGGATAGAATTAATTTAACTAATGTTATTGCTGATGAAATAAGAGATTATTTGTCGCAGGTAGATTCTCCATTTAAGATAGCATATGCAAGAGCATTAACAAAAGCTGATAGGTATGCTATTGCTAAGAGAGTATTAAATGCATTTGAAGAAGATGGGGAGAAATATATTAAAAAAGCGTTGGTTGAAGGATTTGGTAAAAAACTTAAGAGAAAAGATATTGAAGGGTTGGCAAGAAAGATACACGCAGAAGATGAATTAATACCTGATTTGAAACTAGAAGAGTTAGAGAAGGCTCATAAAAGAGTTTTAGAATTACAGAAAAAATATAAAAAATTAGTGAAAAAATCAGCAGATAAATTGGCAGAAGTTTCACCTAAATTGGGTAAAGTATGAGAGCAACTTGCGGAAGAAATAGTACCTCTAAAAGAAGAAGGAGGGAAATTAATAGTGAAATCAAATATTTGATTAGAAGCAGTGTGATTGGATTTTATTTCTAGACTTTTGTTATATAAATTTAATAGCGAACCATTAGAAGTGTTTAGAAAATATTTGACTGATGTTTTAGGATTAGATGAAGAGTTGGCAGATACTTTTATAAGTAATATTTTGAATTTGGATGTTGCAAAGAAATATGGGACAGAGTATATGATAACTTGAGAAGATGCTGCAGAGAAATTCAAAAGAAAATTGATGTATACATTGAGAAAATGAACAAATAATGCATTGACGTTTATATTGAGAAGATATGTCAAATTGTTAACTAGATGGTGAAAAATTAAAGGACAACCATTTGAAAAAGTATTAGCAGAATTTTTGCCATTATTACAAAGAAAATGATTTTTTGGTGAGGTGATTAGAGCTCAGACAACTGCTCAAATAGATAAAGTAATAGCTAGTAGACTTTGAGTGATAAGACCGAAGGAAGTTGGATTATTTAATATAGATGTAATAAAAAATAAATTACAAACATTGGTTGAAGTGGGAGCTCCAGATTATGTAAGAAATAGTTTAGTGAGTTTTGTGAATAAAGTGGAGGATTTTAATTCTTTGATAAAAGAAGTAGCATATAAGAAATTTATTCCTTCGATGTTGACTTTTATACAAGATACTTGATTGTATAATTATTTTAGAAGTTTGTTGGTAGAGTGAGATAAAGAGGTGATAGAGTTTGTATCGAAAATAATGGAGGTTTTTGAAAAGGAATTAAAGCCAAAGTTAGTAAAGAAGATAAATGACAAATATTTATTAAGTTTAGATAGTTATTGAAAATTAAAGTTTACATATGTTAGAAATACTGTTTCAGCATTTTTGTGGAATAAATTGTTGGCTGAAAAATTGGAAGCTAGGATTGGAAAAGAGCTTTGAGAAGAGATAAGTAATTTTTTGAATGAATATACAAAGTTGATTCTTAGTTTATCAAAGGAAGATATTGAAGTAATAAGAAAAATATTTGGTACATTAGGAGATTTTGAAGAGAAGATGTTAAATGGTTTTGTTTCAGAAGTTCAACTTAAATTGCTTTTATGAACAAAGAAGGCAGAAAAATTAATAAAAGGATTTGAGAATTTGAAACAATATTTTGATAAAGTTGATGTGAATAAATTAAAAGAGATATTGTTTGATGAATATGTAGAAGCTATGTTAAGGGCACATTGGGCTGAAGAATATGTACCTGAGTTAAAAGCAATTGCTAAGGAACAATATGTTAAGTATTTTGATATGTTAGTTGATTCTATAGCTGGTGAATGAAGGTATGCAAGGACTTTAGCATTAGCACATTTATATGGATGAGTAAAGAGATTTACAGATGAAATTTTAAGCTTACAATGAGAAAAATTGTTAGAGAAGATAATGGAGTTGGATTGATGAGTTGCTTTTACTAATGCTTATTATTCTACTCCATATTTGATAGACCTTGTAGAAAAAGATCCTTTGTTTGTTTTGGCTCATGAAATAGCACATTTATTTCAAAGGTTGTTCGGTATAGAGAGAGCTAAGACAGGACAACATATTCTTTATGATATGTTGGAGAAGTGAGGAAAGATAACGGAAGAAATAGAGAAAGCTCATCAATATAGTTATTTGCCAGGCTTGGGTAATCCTAGTATGGATTTTCTTGAGAAGTTAAACAATTTAATTGACGAACATAAAGATTTTGAAAGAGTTTTAACAGCATATTATTCTGATGTGAGAGTGTATGAAGAAATACAGGCGGATTATCTATCAATGTCTATTAATTTTGGTAGAGATGTGGCTGATAAGTATTTAGCTGCTAATTTCTTTACTACTGCTTTGTATGTAGCTGCTAAGTTATGAAAGAGAAAGCTTGATATAAATTGATTGGAAAAAGTAGTAAAAGCAGTCTTTGGAGAAAAAATGGCTAATACAATTATTGAAAAATATTTGAATACAGTACTAGATAAATTTAAGGGATTTGATAAATTAGTAAGGTCATATTTAAGTTCAAGTGTAAAGAAATTGAAGGATGAGCCTGTAACTAATGAATTATATTGGGTTGGAAGAAAGATAAATAATATATTTGTGAGATTCTTAGAATGAGGTTTAAGTAAGTGAGAAGTAGAGTATTTGTTGGATAAAGCAATAACAACAGCAAAAACAGAAACTAAGGAAGTAAAAAACTTAAATGAGAATTTTGTTAGTGGTGAGATTAAGACATTGAAAGATGATATTGCGTATGCATTCTTAAGTATTGTAGACAAACAGTTTGATGAAGAAACAAGTTGGTTATATAAAACTATGATGGAGGAAGCAAAAAAGGAATGAATAGTATTTGTTTATGGAGATTGAGCAGCGATAACAAAATTAGATATAGAAGGGTTGTCAGTTTGATGAGATAATATTTTACAACATTTCAGAGCATATCAGCAAATATTAAAATGAGATACAAGAGCAGTGAGAATAAAAGCTCTTCCTGAAGAAGTTGTATTAAAAGAGAAGAATAAATATAAAAATAAGCGTGTGGTATATATAGGTTCAAGAGCAGATTTTGTGAATTTTAAAAATAAATTTAAAGGATTAGTTGAATTTTTAGGAAATACTGAAAATCCTAATTTCTCTTTCTTTGTAATTAAGGATGGAGATATAAATTGAGTGTATGTAATGCCATTTTCAAAAATATGAGAAGATATGTTTAATAAATTAGAAGGACTTAGTGAGGCAGTATTAAATATTGATTTAAGTGGATTAAGAGTTTTTAAACGTGGAGGTTGAGAAGAAAAAGAATTTGATTATTACCAATATTTGTTGGATATTATAGAAAACACGTTAAAGAGAGGTTTTGAGATTGAGAGTTTCTCTGGATTAAACAAGTTGTTAGCTAGTGATGTGGAAAAATATTTGAAGATAATTAAATGAAATTGGCAGCCTCAAAAGGTACTTCAAAAATGATTGGCTACATTTAAAGTAGGAGAATTTGCAGACCAAATATTTAAGAATGTAGTAGAAAAATACATAAAAGAAAGTAGAGTGCCAGATGAGGTAATAGAAGATGCTAGAAAGATAATGAACGAATGAATATTAGAAACAATAAAATGATTACAAAATAGAATAGCGAACAATTTAATAGATGATTTATTAAAAACATCTTGATTAGTAAAGTTGAAGGTAGATAAGGAAAAATTAAATTATGTGTTGTCTAAAATATTACTTAATATGTTTGATAGTGGAAAGTTTCATTGGTTAATGAAAGATGTTATACAATCTTGAATGGAAGATTTTGTAGAAGATTTCTTAAGAAGAAGAAATTTGACTCCTGAATTATTTGCGGCTTGAATAAGGAGATTTGGTTTTGATAGTGATATGATGGCGGAAAATTTATATAATCTTTTGTTAGAAAATGTGAAAGCTTATATAACTCCTAGTACAATTGAAAAGTATGTGAAGATTTACGAGGAAGCAGTGAAGAAACTAGGTGAGTGAATTATGCCTAAGGCAGATAATGTTTCTAAGTTGTTGTATATGTGGTCAAAGACGTTAAATAGTGATGACATAAGTCAGATTTTAACTACTGCATTTATGGCAAGTAAGGAGTTAGGATTAGGAGGATATAAATTATTACCAGCAGGTATAAAAGCATTAGATTATAGAGCACAAATAAAAGAAGATATTGCAAATTATTTTAGAGTTGCTTCTAAATATAGCTCAAGAAAGGAGATAATAAGAGATATATTGGTTGGTTGATTTGAATTTACTAAATGATTGTGAGAAGCACAGATAAATAAAATTGTAGAATATTTAAATCAAATGGATGATGAGAAGTTATATGATACTTTAGCAGATTTAATTTTTGATACAGAGTGAGGTTTAGCATTTATCAAATTCTTTAAAAAAGCAGGGGTAAAGACATTAAATAAATTAGCACCTAGTATTGTTAAATATCAATTGATGTTAAATGCTATAAAAAGAAGAGGTTTTAAGTTATCTTATTCTTTGCTAAATTATTTGCCAGATATAATTGAAAGGATTTGGAATATTCCTGGAGAAGTATTTGATAATTTGATAGAGAAACTTTCAGGATTTGCACATAAGATTATGTGAGAAACAGAAGAATCTTATAGTGAAGCAGCAAGAGAGTTGAGAGAATTGTTAGGAGAAGATTGATGGAGTATGTTTGTTTATTTTGTGAATTCGAATAAAGATGTTTTAGAAAAGCTTTATGCAAGAGAAAAGTTTGTAAGTTTACCAGGTGTTTCAAAGCTTCCAAAACCTTGACAAGCAGAAGATATAGATGATGTTGTATTAGCTTTTGAAGAACAAGTGAGCGTTGTAAGAGAAAACTTCAATTTCTATAATTATCTTGCTTGGTGATTGAAAGAATTGAGAGATTTAGATATAATGCACCCTATTAAGGATTTTGTGGTTCTTAATAGAAGAGCACTTAATTTTGTGAATTTTATGGCTTGATATGATAGTCAGTTGTTATCTATTTGGAGACATTTAGAAAGAAATAAGTATGTATTTAAATTTTTAGGAAAGGAATATAAGGTTGAAGGTACAAAAGTTATAAAGTTGAATAAATGAGAGAAAATATTAGATTGATTAAGGAATGATGCAATAGCAGAAAGAAACAATAGAATAATGTCTGTAATAATGAAAATAGAATCTATGACTGCTAGTGGGTATGATGTATTTAGTTGATTGAAGTGGGTAAGAGATGTATATGTTGATTATGTAAATGAGGTGAATAGATTGTCTAAATTATTATGACTTGGAAAAGAAGTGCCAACAGAGGTAGTATATAATGCTTATAACAAGGCGATTAATGAGATGATGGAAAGATCGAAATTTATAGATTTTTATAGTGCAGTAGAAAGATTGTTTGGAGTTAAAATTAAAAATGGTAAGATAGAAAGTGCAGAAGGCTTTTATAAGGGTGAGGTTGGAAAAGCTATACAGAAGGAGATGAAGAAAATTTTCTGAGAAGAGTTAAATACTAGAAATGTTTCAATTGATATAGAATTTGGTAGGTCTGCAAGAAAAAATTTTGCAGCTGTTGTAGAAAAACTTTTAAAGAAAGATGGATATTATGTTGTAAAAGAGTGAGATGAGATAAAACTATTAAATAGGAAGGCTATGGCTATTGAATTTGTAAGAAGATTAAATGACAGTATAAAAAATGATATTGAGAGTTTAATAAAGGTTGGTGGTGAATATTTTGATGATAATTTTATAGCAGATTTGGTAGATGAGTTAGACCAATACTTGAAATGATTAGTTAAATATATGGATACAGCTGATAGAAAAGCTTCTGAAATAGTTGAAGATGCGAAATGAATAGTGTACACTATTTTTAATAGAATTTACGATCGGGCAAATAATAAAGCTGCAGTAAATATTGGAAGAGAGGAAGAGATATTGTATAAGGATATTGGTGATGCGGCTTTAGCATATTTGAATTGATATAAAGATGTATTTGAGCAATTGAGTACTGTATGATTGTTAAGAGTAGATGAGGATATGAAGAAGTTATTACAAAAGATTAAAGAACTAAAGGGTGATATAGATTTTGCTGAACTTGAGAAGAAAGCAAGAATAGTTTGAAAAGAAATTAATTTCCCACCTGTTGCAAGAGAGAAATTGATTGATATGTTTAAGAGGGTATATTCAAAAATTGAGCACGAAGAAAGAGAGGTCTTTGAATATTCGGAAAAATGGACTGGATATGAAGATGTCTTTTTGGGAGTAAATAATTTAGACGAAGAATATAACATTTTAAGAGATGTATTGAAAAACCATTTCTGATGATTAGAATATAATGTAGGAAAATATTGGAGAAATTTTATTAAAAATTTGAAAGAGGAATTGAAACAATGAGGAGATTGAATAAAAACATTTGCTAAGTTATTAAATGATATTAGGGAAGATTTTGATAACTTACAAGCTATGTTATGATATACTTGTATTTTATAACATAAAAACTACTAATGAAAGCTTGTCCTATAAGTAAACATTTACCAGAAAGAATGGTAGATTTATTAGCAAAAAGCCCTGTCCTTTCTATAATAGAGGACGGGGTGATGAATATTCTTTCGAAAAGTTTCAGAGAATTAAAAGATTATGCGATTGACACTAGAAAATTTAAAATTAGACAGTATTGGGCTGGTATAATAGATAAATGAGCAAAAGCATTAAATGATGTAAAAGATTTAGAAGAATTTATTGCAAAATTAGATAAATGAGAAAAAGCATTTTTGGATATATTGTATCAGTCGCTTTATTCTTATTATAAAGTAATATCATATTGAAAAAATGATGGAAAACTTGTAAAGGAATGGGCACAAGATCAAGCTAAAAGGACTATGTTAGATATTTTGAAAACTGTAGATGTTTCTGCTATCCCTGATAAGTTTGGAGTGCATCATTTGTTGCTTTCTCTAGAAAATGCAAACTTATATTGAGTTTTTAGGACTTTGTTTGGAAACGAAGATTATAAAGGGATACTTTCGAATTTAATTTGAATGTTTAGCACACCTAATCATTTGGTTTATAAAAAATTGTTAGAGAAATTAACAGAAGAAGAAATAAAGCAATTATACTTGCATTGGTTTAAATTTGAAAATGAATATAGGTGAGTTTGGTGATGGATTAAGAGGTTTTTATTGGAAGCTAAATCTTTAACTAGATTTACTGCATATACATTGTTTGCACCAAATTGATTGGCTATGGCATTGGTCCAATGATTAACATATGATAATCTTTTACATTCATTTGGAAAAGAAGAATTAGAGGAGGCTGGTAAGTTTTTAGATGAATTTAATATTTTGCCTTCTGAGTTAATACGCGAGGAATTGGAAGTATTCGCAGATATTGCAGCAGTTTGAGCTGAGTGAAGTTTTATTCAAAAGATATATAATAAAGTTGCTGATTTATTAAAATTAAAGTGAAGAGCTAGACAATATTTAATTGCTACTCAATGATGATTACATAATGTGATTGATTTATTTTATGTGGAAAAATTGAGAAGAGCAGCGTTAATAAGGGCTATGAAACAATTAGGGATACAAGATTTTAATGAATTAAGAAAGTTTATTCAAACACCAGAAGGATTAGAAATAATTAAAAGAATGGTAAAAAGATATTATGAAGATATGAGAGGTTTTCCTGTTTTATGGTGATTGTCTAAGTATACTTCAGGTAAATGGAGATGATTTATGTATTTGTTTGGGTTTATGTCAACTTGGGGAATAAATGTGATGAAAACTTTTTTGGAAGATGCGTTTTTACCAATATGGAGTGCAATAGATGTGTATAAAAGGACTTGAAGTGTAAAAACAGCTTTACAAGCGTTAAGAGCATCTTTTTATGATGAGGCTTTTTTGTTCGCTTGGATGAATATAGCCCATTCAGTATTATGGGCACATAGATTAGATTATGCATTAAGAACAAATGAAGATTGAGAAGAGAATCCGGTAGAATATTTTTTGAAGTTAGGTTCTTGGTTTAATATGACATTACAGGCTTTTGAGTCAAATATTTTATGAAGAATTTGATTAGATATTTATGAGGGGTTAACTTTTAAATTTCCTAATTGAGAAGAACATCCAATAGGTTTTGCAGCTTACAAAACAATATGAGAATTAACTAGATGATTTTTAAGAGAATTAAAAATAGTAAATCCATTTGTTGAAGCGGCGACAGCTTATGCAAAGTTTAAGTCAGCTTGATATAGTGATGAAGAAGCTTTTAGTAAAGCACAAGACATTTTGTTTAATTGATTTAAGCGTGCTTTTACTTGATATATAAGATATTTGGAAGGTAGTATATTTGATGATGAGACATTTGGTTATTATATACCGCACAGCAGTAAAGATATTGCATCATTTTTAATATGAGATAATGTGAATAAATTTATTGACAAATATTGAGAAATAAAGGATTATGAGTGATTTTTAAAATGGTTAGATAAGGGTTGAATAAGAAATGTAGGGATGTATTTCCTTTATAATCTTCCAATTATTAAATGAGTAACAAGAGGATTGGGGGCAGAATATTTTAGTGAAGTAAAAGATTTTATGAGTAAAATTGAAGATGATGTAGTATTAAAGAAAATAAGAACAGAGTGAGTAGTGCCAGTTGATTTGCCAGGAGTATCTCCTGCAATTCAAGAGAAATGGATAAATTATCTTTATAAAGAAATGACAAAATGGGCTCCTCAATGGCTTTTAGAAAAAGGAGCATCAGAGAAACAAATATGGATGCCAGATGAGATAAAGAGAAATTTTGAAAAAATAAAGAGTAGTTTAACATATACACAAGAAGATATTTGGGTAGCTAAGATGATAGATGCTTTAAGTTCAGAAGATTATTGAAAATTGTTGGAATTATATCATTCTTTTGATTGACAACCAAATGAAGCATATATGAAGGGATTGGTGCAAATATTAGGGATGTTGGAAGCTAATTCTCCTTGATCTACAAGAAAGTTTTTGTGATGGTATACATATGCATTAGCATCTGCAAGAGCAAAAGAATTATTCGGAACTACAAGTTGGAGAAAATTAACTCCTGAACAGAGACTCTTAATAGAAAGAGACGTGTTAAAAATGGTAGTTCCGTTAATGAGTTTTAGTTCAAAAGATTTAGGTTATATTGATTATACTTTCTTAACAAATGCAGCTCAAAAATATATGGAAATGATGTATGGAGATATTTTAAAGGAAACAAATGGGAAGTTGACAAATGATATTAAACGTTTTATTGCTGTAGATATTTTAGCATCAAATTTAATGTGGAAAAGAGGACAATGGGATGCGTATAAGATGAAGAATATTTTTGTTAAAATAGGAAAATCTATAAAAGATGAAGGTAAGAGAATGGTTCTAATAGATAAAGTGCTTTCTGATTTAACATTAATGAAATGAATGGATGAGCCTACAAAGCTTGCTATGAAAACGTGAGTATTGATGGCAAATATGGATTTATGGGATAATATATTAAAAAATCCTGAGTATAAAGCTAAATATTGAAAACTCATAGACAATTTAGTTAATCATTTGTGGCAAGCTAGAAAAGAAATAAATGATATGTGAAAAAAGATGATAGTGATGGATTTAGCGAGTTGATGAAAATTAGGGACTTGACAGGCAGGAACCTTAGGTTGAAAAATGTTAAAAAATTATTATAGTTCTTACCAAAGATATAAGCCTTTATATGATAGTTTCAGAAAATATGCAAAACGTTTACCACTCATCGAATATATGAGAGAAAACCACTGAAGTTATGGAAGATATTACCCAGTATATTGATGAACAGCAAGTTGGTACAGACCAACAATTGCAAGGTATTTACCATACTTTTCAAGAGGATATTATAAAGCAAGACCAAATACAGCCTTATCAAAAAGATTGATTAAAGAAATTACAAAACAACCAGTTAAGAGAAGTTTCAAATACTACTACTGAAGGGTGAGACCACCTAGAACAAAAAATCGCTAAAGTGTTAGATGAAGTTGGGCTTGATGATGAGACAGTATTTAAGATGCTTAAAAAAGCACTAGAACTATGATTAAAACCTATAATACCAGTGATGTGAAAAGATGGGACAGTAGAACGGACGTATGATTTGAAGGCAGTAAATAGTTTAATAAATACACGGATGAAGCTAAAATGATATGGTAAGCAACAAAAGATAATACAGATAGCAAATATTTTTTGAAATACTTGATTTATAGCTTAAAATAATCGTTATGGCAAAAAAAAGTAAAAAAAAGGAATTTGAAAAAGATAAGAAGAAATTGTGAAATATAGATGTTGAAATGATTTGAAAAGATGTAGAATTTAGGACATATTTATATAGTTTGTTGCAGCAAGTGTTTTCGTTTTATGAGCAGAATTATTTTCCTAAATGGGTAGATATATACAAAGCATACTATTTAGACACATTAGATAGGCAAAAACAATTGAAAGAACTAGATCAAGAATGGAGAACAAATGTTAGGTATCCATTAATAAAGATGGTAGTAGATACATTATTTGCGAATTTTTATGATACAAATGTAACATATAAAATTTTACCAAGGCAAGAAGATGATAAAGAGAAAGCACAAATAGCACAAAAAGTTTTAACTTGGATGATGGATGTATGAAGAGCAAATGATGAGATTTTTGATGCTGTAAAGGAAGCTATGCTTTTAGGAACAAGTTTTGTGAAACTTATTATAAGAAAGGAAGAAGAAGTAGGAGAATATTTAAAAGGAGTGAAAGATTGAAAAAAGCTTTATTGAAAATATAAGCGTGTCTACTATTATCCTTCGCTTTCAATGGTAGATGCTTTTTCTTTATTTATTGACCCAGCAGCTAGAAAAATAGAAAATGCAAGATTTATTTTTCATAGAAAAATAATACCAGTAAAGAAAGCTGTTCAATGATATTCAAAGTTACTTTGAATAAATTTGACTGAGAAACAAATAAATACAATTACTCAAGTTCCGTATTATATTTCAAAAAAGGATTATTCGAAGATTAAACAGATTCAATTTATGAGTGAATATCGGAGACAAAATATTGAGGATTTTTCTCGGGATAATATTTTTGAAATTTATTATCATGATAATGATTTAATAGAAGTTATAGAATATTATGAGCCAGATGGTAAACTTTTAGTGTTGTTTAATTGATATGTTGTGTATGATGATGTAAGTCCTTATCCGTTTAATGGTTATCCATTTGGAGTAGTGAAGTATGATACATCTGACACAATTTATGGTAAATGAGTAGGAACTAGTTTAGAGACTCAACAAAAGATAGCAGATATTATTTGGAATGCTTATCTCGATCAAGTTAAAGTAAATGTAGCTCCTATGTTTGAAGCGGATAAGTGATCAATAATGGAAGAAGATATAGGTGATTGAGTGTTAAAATATGAACCATATAAAATTTTAACAAAGAGAGATGATAAGCAAGCTATTAGGCCAATAAGTTTAGTGGCAAATGAAGCTTTATGACCTCAGGCATTACAATTAATTCAATCTTTGATAGAGTTGTCAGAATGACCTAATCAATATACAATGGGTGGTAGCCCAGTAGAAAGGTCGGCAACTTGAGCTAGTTTGAAAGCTCAAATTACAAAACAAAGATTAAAGCCTCTTGCTGATTCAATTAATAGAATGCTTTCATATATTGTGCCTAAAATGCTTTTGACATTAACTTTGGTATATCCAGAAAAATTGGTGGTTAGAATATTATGAGAAGACTGAGCGGTTTCATTCGAAGAGATTAAGCCGCAGGATATTATATGACAATATGATGTAGTGTTTGAGACAAATACATTGAAGGAAGTAATGAAAGAAATAGAAAGAAATCAATTAATACAATTTATTGCACAAGCTTTACCAGCAGCAAACGACCCAGTAAGACAGAGACCAGTGATTGATATATTAGAATTGTTTAAAGAAATTCTTCCTAAATTTGACATAAGTCAAGATGTATTGTTAACTGATGATAAGTTTAAAGAGATATTAGCTAACTTGCAAGCTACTTGACAAATAGCACAACAAGAAGCTCAAGAGAAAGTGGAAGAATATCAAAAGAAAAGGTATAAAGGAAAGAGACAAGAGCAACCTCAGATAACACCTGAGATGTTAGCACAAATAGCTGGTAATATACCGCCAGTACCGCCATCACCACCTAGCCCTGAAAAAGAACAACAAAGAGAAGTAAAGAGAGAGTTATATCAAATGTATTGAGGAGGGTTATCAGATATTTTGAGAAGGATAAAGAATTTTAATTGATAAAATCTTGATTTTTAAAAATAATTTATTATTATGATTTTAGATTTTAACTTTACACAATATGGCAATGGATTTCTTAAACGTTGTAGCACAACCTAAAAAAAATGATGAGTTTTCATTAGAGGAGTTAGAAAAAATTTTAGGGCTTAATGAAACTTGATGACAACCATCGGAACCTGAATCACAAGAACAATTACAATCGTGACAATCTGTTGAAAATGTTGAGAACAATGAAGAAAAGGAGGTGGAAGAAAACAAGGAAGAAGTGAATGAACAACCAGAACAAGAAAATGAAGAAAATGAAGAAAATGAAGAAAAAAAGGTTGAGGAAGAAATAGAAAAAGAGGTTGAAGAAAAGCAAGAAGAAAATAATTGAGAAGAATTAGATATTTTGAATGATGATTTACTTAAAAAGTACGAAGAATTATTAACAGAAAAGAAAGAGCTTGAAATAAAATATAATATATTAAAAGATAAGTACGAGAAACTACTTGAACAATATGAGAATCAGAGTTCATCAAAATATAGCGAGATACCAGCGAGAATGAAAGGGGTGGTGTTATTGTATAAAAATTTTGAAAACACCAACGATGAAAAAGTAAAAAATGAATTAATCGACAGCTTAGCTTCTTTGCTTACTGAACTTACTGGAAAAGACATATTTAGTTATTTGAGTGGGAAGAAAGATATAACTGCTTTAGTTGATGTGGAAGGTATAGAATGAGAGGATATGAGTTGAAAGAAAAAACAGAAAAATGAAGATGAGGATATAGAAAGAATTGCTTTAGAAATGTATTGATTGGATATTTAATTTTAGATTTTAAAGAAGAATACAGATGAGTAAAATAAAAACAACTAATACATACACACTGGATACTTTAATAAATATATACACTAAAATTGGGTTACCAATTTTTAGCTGGTATAAATCTAGATTTAAAACTATTGATTATTTATTCTTTGAGCCACAAGAAGTTGAATTCTTAACTAATGATGGACAAAAGATTAGTAAAGTTATTTTAAAACCAAAAAGCATTGATGGAATTACACCGGTATTAACAAGAGATGGTAAGGGATTATATTGGTGGGAACAAAAATATACGGAAAAAGCATTGCTTGTTAATGGAAATCAAAGTGGTGTAACTTCTATTAAAGTAAAGCCATATGATCAATATACAATTAATGATTTTGATATAGATGATAAAGTGTTGATTGCTTCTTCTGCTGATGGCAAAGATTATGTAGCTAGAATTTCGGCAATAGATTCTGCTACTAATACAATTACTCTTACAGACATTAGAACTTTGGATGATAAAACTGTAGCTTCTATAAATGTTAATGATGGTGATTATATCAAATATTTGTTTAACGCGAAAAATCCAGATGATGTGATTGATAATGACGGTTCTTCTATGAAGGCTTATAAAGAATATCAATCTGCATTCCAAAATATTGTAGGTACTATAAACTTTACAACTCCTGAATTAAATAAAACATATCAAATTACTGATGTGGAAGGATATGTAAAAAATAAAATTTCTTGGTTCTTGCACGAAAAGATTAGAGACTTAGCACACGGCATTTGGTTTGGTATGAACGTAAAGGATGAACCAGGTAGAAAAAATGAAACACTTTGAGTAATTACTGGTATTAAGAAGATGGGTGCTGAATTAGGTTCTTCAAATAAATTTGTTGAAGATTTAAGTGGATTGTCAGATGATGAAAAAGTAAATAAATTAATAGATATACTTGGAGAAGTTTGGGAGTCAGGAGTGTATGATGATGGAGTAGTAACAATTGTGGGTACAACAGCAGCATATAACTACTTGAAGAAAATTACTCAAAATTGGTATAAATTAGGAGGATTAAATGTATATACTGAAAGACAACACCATATTGATTTGGATGTAACTAAAATAGAAGACACATTAGCAGGAGTAACAACTGAATGGATGACTGATGCAATTTTGAATGAGTACGCAAAGAATTCAAAAGAATTTGGAAATAAGTTCTTAGTAATTTTACCAAGAAAAAAGATATGAATATATCAATTGACTAATGAAGGAGTTGATATAAATGGTAAGTTAATGAAATTTGGATCTAGTCTTGAATTCGAAGATATTACAAACCACATAGCATACAACAAGGTAATGAAAGGAAGAACGTTTGTAGTAAGAGGTCATTATGCAACATTGTTAGCAGGCTTAGAAACAGGAGCATACAGAATAGTGAAATTATAAAAAGATTAAAGCCTCGGTGAGAAACCGAGGCTTTTTTTATTGATTTTATGTGTAAAATATTTATAAATATGTTGATTTATAATTAAATAAAACTTATGAAAGCCCAAGATATATATTTGATGATGTTGCCAATATTGAATCAGCAGTGAATAACACCGATGTTTGCAAAGAATGATTTTGTTTCTTTTATTAATATTGGAATAGAAAATTGTATAACTTATAAATGACGGCTTTGGAGTTGGCAATTAACTGAAAAAGAAGTTGTTAATCCTAAGGTTTGAGAAGTGGAGGTAATTACTTTAGATTATCCTATTATGGGATACTATTGAACTTACATTAAACAAGGGGGACAACGGATTGATTATGAAAAAGCTAAAAGGAAAAAATATGCTATTTTCTTGGAAGATGAAGGTGTTCATTTTAAAATATTTGATAATGTGTTTAAGTATAAATTTATAAAACCATTAGAAGCAGTAAAATTTGTCTATTACAGATGAATACCACCAGTTAAGCTTTTAGAAGATGAAATACAGATGCCTGAATATTTTAAACCAGCAATTTTTTATTTTGCGATGAGTGAAGCTATTCCGTTCTATAAAACTTTTGAACAAGGGAGAGATACGGTGTATTGGCAGAAGGCAGTTAATTATCTAGAGAATTTGAAATTACACGATTGATATGTTTGAAATAAATTAGATGGTAAAAATATAATATAATGGCATTAGAGTTTTTTGATGGGAAATTGAAAGGAGATATAAGTCAAGTCTATATTAATTTTGTTAATTGCGATATTGAAGGGGTTGAATATATAGGTAGAAGATACCCTAATTTTTATAGAATTGTTAAAAGATGAACTTATAAAACAAAGAAAAAAATAGAATGATGGGAATGTACAGATATTGTGGAAATTGATTGAAGTAAATACGAGATGTGGATAAAGAAAGATAGAAGTAAAATAGCTATTTATAAATGAGACACAAAACTTTTTGAAGAAGATTTTGAAAAAGGACTTTATGAAAGGTTCGTAGTTTTTGATTTTGTAAAATGAGAAAAGAAGGCTGAAGGTGTTGGTAAACAAGTTATTTGTAGTGAGTGAAATTATTTTGAAGTAGATAGTGGTGATTTAACAGATATAATTCCAAGTGATTATATTTATGTGTATGATTGGAATTGAACACCTACAAAGAAAGATTGAATGCCGGGACAAGTAAAAACAATAACTAGAGTAGATTGACAAAAAATTTATATTGATGAATGGTGGTTATTAGGAAATAAAATTGAAGGTGGGAATATGAAATATGTGGTCTTCTCTGATTGGTGAAAGGTGTTTGGATTCGCTACAAAAAATTGATTTTATGTACGACATAATGATAATACTTTTTTAGTACCAGCATTATTGCCTAAAAAAATTTCTGCAATTATAGAACATAAGTGATTATTATGTATGTTAGATGATAAATGAAATTTTTGGAATTGAAGAAGATGAAAATTAATAACATATATAACCGCTTTAAATTTATTAGAAACTGGCTGAGGTTATTATTCTCTTGTTTCTTTCAATGATTATGTGGTGTTATTTTCGCAAAATAAAATAGCGACAGTTATTTTAGAAAAAGATAAAAATACTTGAGATTGGTATTGAAATCTATATAATTTAACTGATAAGTTCTGATTATTTTCCAAGTATTCTTATACTAACTGGCAAGAGAATTTATATGTGGTCACAAACTATAAAAGAATTGTTTCAATAAATATTATTCCAGCTTGATATGATAAATTTAAGTTAGCAGTTGAACCACAAAGTTTTTATGATACTTGGTTGGAAGTTGATGTGTTTGATGAAATAAATATAGTAAATGATACTAAAAGACTTTATATCTTTGGGGTAAAGAATTGAAGAACTAAAATCTTTATATTCGATTATTATTACAAGATTTGGTTGCAACATATAGTAGAAGAAAAAATAAATAATTATAAACAGAAAACATTTATATGAGCTTGAATATTTGAATATATAAAAGATTATGCAAATTGTGTACAGAAGATTAAATGGATCTTTTGAAGTGATAATAGATGAGTAATAAAGTATTTTAGGTTTATTAAACTTTATCTGGCAAGTGGGACGAAAATTACGTCGTATGATACTAAATTACGTATTAAACTTGATTATGATAATAAAAGGATAGTAAAAGAATACACAAAGTTAAAAAATACTTGACTAGCAAGGCAAATAGCAGTGGAAGAAATTTGACAATGAACATTAGGTAGCAGTATTATATGAGATATTTTGTTAGGAGGTGAAAAAGTATGAGAAGAAAAATTTCAGGAAGGTGTAATAAGAATTGATACAAATCTATATGGATATTTGCTTCAATGTGAATTGGAAAGTGCAGAAAATGATAGTATAGCATTTGAAGGATTCTTGTTAGCTTATGAAGTATTACCACCAGATATTACTGAGAGAGAAAATGTGTATATAGTATAGTTTTATAAAATAATTGAAACCTAATGAAATTGATAACAATTAAAAAATTAAGATCGTCTAAATATTGAAATGTGATAGCGAAAGTGTATAAAAGATTAGATGGGAAATATCAAGTTGTATTGCAGTCTTGAGCAATTAGTTGAGTAGGTGTAGGGAAGACTGCAGCAGAAGCAGTTAAAGATGCATATAATAAGTTTAAAATAAATTTCGATCAAGCATTAACTGGAAATAAAATTATGTTTGGAGAAAATGTTGATAAGTTTTTCTGAAATAATTGGAATGCAGTTGAAAAGTATGTTGAGAATAGAAATAAGAGATTAGCAAATATTGTTTTTAAAAAAGTATTAGATGCATTTAAAGCAAATCCTCCTAAAACATATGAAGATTTTGTGAGAATGAGAGATAAAATATTGATGGATACTATTGCACAGTATTGATGACAAGTAGATTGGAATAATCCAAATTGGAAAAACACAATTGATAATATTTATAGAAATATGTTGATTACATTTAAAAAGAAATGAATTCCGAATTGGGAAGCATTTTATAAAAAAGTTATTTCAGCTATAAAAAAGAAAAAAGCAGAAACACCTCCTAATCAAAATGAAATTATTAAAAAAACAAAATGAACCGAATTAAATATTGATTCGGTTGAAAAAGCAAAATGATTAAATGTTGATTTAGATACATATAATCAAAAACTAAATTGAATAAAACAAAAGTTTTTAGAAATGTGAAGACCAGATTTAGCGAAAGCAGTAGAATTAATGCAATCTGAGGTAGAAGCTACTAAACAAGCAAAAAACCAAGTATTAGAGTCGTACAAACAACTTATGCAAAATATCCAACAACAAATGTGAAAACTTTCTGAACAATATTGAATTGAAAGACAATTTATTGACAATTGGTTAACGCAGAAGTTTGGAGAGTTAAAACAAAAATTACAAGGATTAGATGAGTTAGCAAAGGAGAATTTAAATAAAAAAATTCAGTTAATTACTCAACAAATTGCAAATAAATCTAATATTTTAGAAGGAATGCAAAGAAAATGAAAAGTTTCTGTTTGACAAGAATTAGCTGCTAGTGCAGAAGTATGAGGTCAATTTTTAGATAAGATTCAAAAAGCTTATGAAGATTATTACAATCAATTAAGAAGAAATACACAAGATTACTATAATCTTTATAAAACTTGGCTTAATGAATTACAACAATCACAAGCTACTTGGGCAAAACCGTTATACGACTTATTATATAATCAAGCAGCAAAACTTTATGGAGGTCTACATTGAACAACTGAGAATTGGTTAAATAAAGAAGTGTGAACAATAGGAAAACAAGCAACAAATATTGCTAATTTGACAACAACTGCTTATAGTCAAAATTTACAAAACAAACAATTAGAAGCTCAAAAACCATATTATGATTATTATTGAGTTTTAAGCCAAGCTACACAAAAACAATTACAAAATGTGAATACTACTCAAAAACAATCGCAAAATACTAAACAAAAACAATCTGAGCAAGGGATGAGTAAAGCACCAGATGAAGAATTAAAAAAGATATATTGAAAACAAAAATCAATATTATGAGAAAGTGGTTTTAGATGATAAAATATTATAAATGACAAGAAGAACAAGAACAACACAAATTTATGTTAGGACTATGCAGATAGCTGGGAAAGAGAAATTACGTGAGCTTAATGATGTTGATGTTAGTTGAGTTTCTGATGGTGATGTTTTGAAATATGATTGAACTTCTGGGAAATGGAAACCAGGGAAAGTTTCTTGATGAGGAGGTGGAGGAGCAACTAAATTTACTGAATTAACAGACACTCCTAACAATTATACAGGACAAGCAAATAAGGTTGTAGTTGTTAAATCTACTGAAGATGGGCTTACTTTTTCTTCAATAACTACTACTGATGAGAAAGTAGCTTTAAATGCTTCTGATACGCCTTGATATTTGGAAGATAAAATTGATGGAAATACTATTAAATCAGATTGAACTAAGATAGCAGTAGATTGAAGTGCGTTGAATGTAGATAAAGTTGATTGAAAAGATGTAGATGATACTAAAACAGATAACACAGCTTTATGGACAGCACAGAAAATTAAAAATGAAATAATAACTACAACTAGTAATAAAGCCGATAAAGTAGCTGGTGCAACAGCTTGAAATTTAGCGACTTTAGATGCTTCTTGAAATTTAGTAGATAGCTGATACAAACCAAGTGATTTTGCTGAGGCTGCACATACACATACTTGGAATGATATAGATAAAACTTGAAGTAAATTAAGTGATATAGAAAATGTGCCTACACCTACTTCTGCTAATACTTATTTGAAATATGATGGTTCAAATTATGTTTGGGATTTCCCAGAAGTAAAAGCAAAAGCAAGTATTTATAAAACTTGACAAAGTTATTCTAAAAATGAATTAATAACTGACAATAGTTATTCTAGTCTTTTTATTGCTACAAAAGATTTTGTAGCAACAGATATAGTTACTGACACAAATAATTGAAATATAAAATCTGTTACTTCAAGCTGATTAACATATAAACAACAAAATGCATTTTGAAAAAAGAGTGGTGATTCTATTACAATAAGTTTAACTAAATCTAATTCTGCTTTAAATAGACACGTTTTTGTTTTAAAGAAGCAAGAAGTTTCTTCAGTTAATATAGAGCCATTTAAGTTTGATGGTACTGATACTAATTTAGATTATGACTCTAATTGGGTAATAATGGATGGAGATGTACATTTGAAAAAGTCAGATAAGTTTACTATGGAAAAAGAGGATTTTTATTATAAAAAAGCTATAGATACAACATTGTATAAAGATATTGTTCAGATAGATGTTAATTTTATAAGTTAATATAATACATATGGAAATTAAAAAGATAGTGTTTACACCTTTAAGTTCATCCAGTTTGGCGTATACGGCTATTGGTTGAATAAGATTTTATGATGTTGATTGAAATCAAATTGATGTTTTGGGTTCGGGAGTAGTTACTGATGATCCAGAAACTTTTGAAACAGATAAAGTATTAATTACTGCTAGTAATTCATATCATAATGGTGACCAATACAATGTATGAAATGCGTTTAGAAATGATAGACCACAAACAGGTGCTTTTTGAGATAGGTTTTATTGGTTATCTTCTAATGATAATCAAACATTAACAGTAGAATTTAAAACTCCAATAGATAAAATAAGTAAAATAGAGTTTAATCCAAGGCCAGATTCAAAATATTCAAATAGAGGTGTAGATGAAGATTTTGAAATACAAGTTTATGATAGTGGTGACAAGTTAATAAAAACTTATACAGTCACACCTGAATATAAAACAGTTAATAATATACAAACGATAGAAACACCTGAATTAACTGAGATTAAGAAAATTCTTTTTGCTAAACCTGACGGAAGTGTTTGGCGTTATGACAATAAAACTAATTCGTGGATTCAGGTTAAAACAAACAAGAACTTATTGAAATCAGAAGATTTCCAAAAATATGGACACGATTTGCCGTTTAATATAGATAAGACGAAATTAACTACTTTGGATGTTAATCCAGAAGTATTAGCTTGGTCGGATGATAGTTCAAAAACTTCAGCTAATATGAAATTAGATTTTGTTTCTTATGAAAAATTGATAGTACAAAATAATCCACTTAGTTTGTTAGATTATGAAACAATAAATTCAATTACTGTTAATACAAAAGGAACAGGAAAAATAAGATTTTTATTTTCAAGAGATTTAAATAATTGGTATAAATGGAATGGGTCTGATTGGCAATTAGTAAAATCTTGAGGATTAGATTATACTAGCCAACTTGATATTAATTTAGTTTTAAATGAAGGAATGTCACCTTCTACTATCAATTCTTTAACTTGGACAGAAATTCAAAAATTATATGGTGGTTCTTCTGCGACACCTGATAAAATATGATTTGCTTTTGCTTTACAAAATGATACTGGGACAGATGATATAACTTTAACTTCGCTGAAATTAAATTGTAATCCGAAAGCATTTTGGAAGGATGTGTCGAAGGATTGTGAAATTCAGCAAGGTTATCAATCTATTATAATTACATTTAATTTAGATTGAGACTTTAAAGTTAATTATATGGATTAAATACTATAAATTAGTTGAATTTTAAATCAAAATTAATATATTATGAAGTGTAAGAGTAGTTTATCATTAAGTTATGATGTAATGTGAATGGCAGATTTTGCTACAATGTGTATATATTATGGTAAACAGGTTTTAACTTTTTTCTGGGAAAAAGTTTTAATAGCAATATTTGTCGGATTAATAGCATTAATAGTGGATGTATATCACGCTCAAGAGATAGCTTTAACAGCATTGATAGGGTTAATGGTATTGGATTTTGTCTTAGGTTTTTATAGAGCAATCAGGCATTGAGAAGTTTGTAGTTGGAAGATAAGATTTTGAGCGGGTAAATTTATAATTTTTTGAATTATTATACTTACTTGATATTGGTTAGACCAAGTGTTTTTTAAAACAAATATGGAACGGGGTTTTCAATATTTTTTTATCTTATATTTATGAGTCGGTGAGTGAATTTCTGTGTTAGAACACATCGCAGCAGAATGGAAAGTAAAGTTGCCTTTGTTGGGTGTACTAAAGAAAAAGCAAAGACAATTAGAAGATGTAAAGGATTTCAAAGATATTTATGATTTAATTACTAAATGAAAATAATGCAATTTCCTGAAATTATTATTATGCGACCATTAATACCACTTATTCAAGCTTGGGTTTGATTTGTTAAAAGCTATAAAATCTTACCAAAAACATCACTAAATGGTGTAGCCATAATAAGTGCGATAATCTTCACATATTTGTATGCATTTTGATATAGTTTGGATTTTAATATGTACCAGCTATTTATGTCTGGATTAGCGAATGGTTTGGTATCAATAGGTTTTTATAAAGCTTCAAGATGACTTTTATCTTCTAAAAATAATAATAATGGCTAGAAGCAAAAGAAAAACAACTTCAAAGAAAAAACCACAAGTAGTTAAATTGGGTGGAAAAAAGATAGTTATCAAACATCCTTGAGCTACAAGAGCAGCTTGTAAAAGAATGGGATATAGCTCAGGATGTGATCCAAGGTGTTTGAATAAATTAGAAAAAAGATGAGGAGTGCGGACAGCTAGAGCTAGATTAGCAAAAGCTTTGTGTAAGATTAATAAGAAAAAAAGAAAATAATTTATTTTTTAAATTATTTAATAATGGAATTACTATATGCTTTTTGAGGTTTAATAGTTCTTTGAATTATTATTCTTTCTTTAATGGCTTTTATGAAAGATAAAGATGATGATTGGTCTATTCCTGATGATCCAGGAGCAAAAGCCAAAGAAATATGGGAAGCTGACCCAAGAGACTTTAAGGTAATAGACTTGCTGTGAGAACCATCAGAAAAAGAGTTGAAAAAAACTCCGAAACAAAGAAATTTGATAGATGAATGGTTAGACCATACATATAATCAAGGTTCAACAGGAAGTTGTACATCGGTAGCTCTTACTCACGTTATGAAGATATTGAATGCTATAGACTATGAAATGAAAAAATGAATAGAGCTAGATTGGACAGACTTGCGGACAAAAATGGGGCATAAGATATGAGATAAAAGAGGAGATTATCTAGAAAATGCGTTAAAGACTCTTTATAAAAAGTGAGAGTTAGGAAGCGTATATGACGAAAGAAAAACATTCTTTATTGATGGATATGCTTATCATCCATTTGACGCAAGTGATAAGTGAATTAAATTGGTTAAGTATTTAATTTGAGTAAAAGGTTATCCATTGTATTTTGCTACAAGATGAAATAGAAAAGTTTGGATGGATATGGTAAAAGGAGAAATAACTCATATAATTACTCCAGAACAAGCAACTTGAGGCCACGCTTTGTGTATAGCAGGATATGATGATGAATATTTTTATGTAGTAAATAGTTGGACTCCTAACTATCCAAAAGATAATCCGACAATATCTATGTTTAAATGGCCTATTAGATTGTTCAAAGAAGCAATTCAAAAATGAATGGTGTATTGGAGATTTTTTGTGGTGTTTGATAAGATAGATAAAGAAAATATGTTATTCCCAGATTTTAACAATAATAAATGGAAAGAGGCATATGAGGCAGTGAAATGGGCAAAGGAAAATGGAATAGTTAAGTGAGTTCCTCATAGTGATGGTAAGTATTATTTGGAGCCAAATAGACCATTAACTAGATTAGAGTTTATTGTAATGCTTTATAGATATACACAATGGTTGCAACAACAAAGAGTTGAAAAAGGCTAAAAAATTATTAAAAAAGAAGTAGTTTTATATCGTGAAATGTATGGAATATGGTGCAAAGATATTTCAGTATAATATAAGGGAGGTGGAAGCATTAAGCTGCCTCCCTTTTTTATTTAGTAATTCTTGGAAATATGAAACTAAATAAGGAGCAAAAAGAAATAGTAAAAGCTAAAGCTGTAGAATACTATCATAAAGGAATAAATACTAGACAATTTGTGGAAATATTAAAGGCAGAAATATGATTAGAACTATCTCTTGCACAAGCAACTTATTATTTAAATGAAGCAAAAAAGCTGGCTAGTGAAGAACAATCAAAAGAAGATAAAGAATTGTTAGCTTTTTTAAAAAAGAAGGGGATAGGGTTAAAAGAATTAAAGGAGTTATTTAAAACTAAAACACTAGAAACAAAAAAGCAATATTGTGAGAAAATAGGAGATGAGGGAGAGTTGGTTTTATGAATTGTATCAGATACACATTTAGGAAATAAGCTTTGTGCTTTAGATGAATTGAAGGAGTTTTATGAGATAGCGAAAAAAGAATGAGTACAAGCTTTTGTGCACGCTGGTGATTTAACAGATTGAGTGCCAGAAGTATATCGTTGACACACTTTTGAATTAGCAGAACCATCAGCAATGGGGCAGGTGGATTTAGTAGTAAAAGAATATCCTAAAATAGATAATGTAAACACTTATTATATTCTTGGGAATCATGATCAAAATGCTCTTAAAAAAGTGGGATTAGATATAAGTCAATATATTTCTATGTTAAGAGATGACTTGAAATTTATTTGATGGTATAATGGGAGAATAATACTAAATTGAATTATTGTAGAATTGCAACACTGAGGGTGAACTTCGTCGTATAGTGTATCATACAAGATGCAGAAATATCTTGAAAACTATTCTCCTAATGAACAACCAGACATTTATATTCTTTGACATTATCATCACGCACTTTATATGGTTTACCGTTGAATACACTCTTTTTTGCCAGGAGCTTTCTTAAAAGAAAATCTTTTGGCTAAACGTTATAAGTTGGGGAACACAATATGATGATGGATTGTACGGATAAAAAAGAAAAATGGTAAAAAACAGGTGTTTGCAAAATTTATTGAATTTTCTTAAAAAATTATTAAAAATACATTAAGGCTTTAATAACTTTTGTTAACAAATGAGGTGAGAAATTTATAACAAGGATGGTGTAAAAGTAGAAGAAGTAACTTTATCTAAATGAATTCAATTTTTAGATAGCTGAAATTTTTGTGTTGTATGTGAAGATGTGGCTGATTATGTTGGTTATTTTTTGTATATTCCTTGAAAATATTTAGGAATAATAAGTGAATATAGGTGACTACCAACAGAAAGACAAATTTTGTTAAGACCTATTATCTATCATTTAGCTTCTGTTCTTTTTGATGATAAAGACTACGATAATGTTGATGTGGCAGATATTCTTAATGATTTGTTAGATAAGTATATATCAGTTGTTGGAAATAATTTTATAGACAAGTGAACTATACAAACAACTTGAATAAAAGTATCGGTAAGTATAAAATGAAGGAATTGTCTTGAAGTTTTATCTTGATTAAACAATTATTTAAGAGATTGATATAGGATAGTATTTGATATTGGTAGTAAACCAATTAAAATCTCATTAATTAAAGATGATTTTGTTTCACTCGACAAAACACAAATAGCAGAAATATGATATAATTGAATTGCATCAGTTATAATTAATAGGGTAATAGTCTCAAATTGAAAAGATATTAAAGTAATAAAAGAAGATACTGCATCTAAAAATAAATTTTGAGTTAGTGAAAAAGTTGTGGTAAATTATAGTATTAAAAATGAAGAAGCAGCAAATAATCTAGCAGATAGTATATTGCAACAATATGCACGACCTAAAAAGAAAATAAGTTATATCAAAGTAAAAAATGACGATTTGTTGGTTTTCAATAAATGAATAATAATTGATTGACAAAAATACTATATAACTTGATGACAGATATTAGATAATTATAATATCTTGTACTTATCAGATAAACCATTTTTGTGAAGCTTCGTAGGAGTAGATGTGTTGTTTGAACTTTATCAGAAGACGCTCGAAGATAATAAAGAAATTCAACAACAATTGGAACAAAAAGCAGATGAATTTACAACAACAGTAAGGTTCAACGCAAAAGATTGGCAAACTATAGAATGGACAAATTGAGAATTGTATTTGAAAGATTGAACTTCTATTCATATTGCTTCGTGAAGTTATGTACTAGCTACTGATGATATTTATTATATTTATGTAGAAAAAGATACTGGTAATGTTGTATTTACAACAAATGCATCTGAAGCGGTAGGAGAAAATAAAATATTTATTGGTGGTGCTAAAAAAGCAGGAGACACAAATAAATTAGCTGAATTTACTATTTTTTGAACTGATAATAAAAATATATTAGTATGAAGATGAAATATTTTAGCAAACTCAATATGAGCTAATGAGATAGCAGCAAACAGTATTAAAGCAGAACATATACAAAGTTGAGCTATAACAACAAATAAAATAGCAATATGAGCGGTTGATTCTGATAGAGTAAACTTTAATTATGCAGGTAGTAATAGTAAATGATGAAATGCTATTGATGTAGATTATGTAGATTGAACGCCTGCTAGTACAGTTAGGAAATGAGCATACGCAGCTTCCCAAGCTTTAGACTCTGCTACATATAGATATAAAAAATGGTTACAGGCAGCAGATATGGAAAGTGGTAGTAATCCATATACTTGAGTAATATTTGATAGAAATTGAATAAGATGATATAAATCAGGTACAAAAACTTTTGAAATAGACGCTCAAACTTGAGATGCATTTTTTAGATGAACAATATGAGCTTCATCATTTACAACTAATTGATACTTAGTGGCAGATAATTGAAGCGGAGAAAAAATATGGTTTGGCATAGAAAGTAATTTGCCTAAAATAAAGTTTTATGATGATAATACATATGTCTGACATATTGCTTGAGATAAAATTATATGGAATTGACATTCTTATAAAGTAATAAAAGTTATATGAGGAAAGTTTTGAGTCGATAATGATATAATATGTGGTTGAGATGTTATATTATCTTGAAATATTCTACTTTGAGATAAATTATATATAGTTGACCAAAACAATAGTTCGGCATATTGAATTTTAGAAAATCGCAATTGAGATTTGTATTGGAATTGAACAAAAATTAGTTAATTTAGTTTTATAAAATTATTCAAATGAAACAACGCTTTAAAGTTCAAAACTTTTATAAAACTACTACACAAAGTATAATACCTGCTGGCGATCCAACTGATACTACTGAATATAGTTTTGTTGTAGCGGAAGCTCCTATAAAAGCTCCAGTATATGTTGTTGTTGACTTTACTGATGAGACTAAAAGAGATATTATTTATGTACATAAAATAGATGGTAATACATTATATTATTATAACTACAATAGAACAAAACCAAATGTTGAACACGCTGCTTGAAGTAGTTGCCAAATAAATGATGTAGCAGAATTTTTTAATTATTTGTTTGAAAATGTTGATGATTTCGGAAAAGTTAAAAAGAAAACTGGATTAGATGTTATTGTTTATGGAGGTAAAATAAAAGTAAATAATCAAGATGTAGAAATAAATGACACAGAGATAACACTTGCTGATAATACTACAAATTATATTGTTTTTGATTACACTGATAATAAAATTAAAGCTTTAACAGATTTGACTTGATTTACTTGAATATTGTTAGCTGAAATAATTACATCAGGTGGACAAATAACAAAGATTGTAGATAAAAGACAAGTGCAACTGAATTATATCATTGACGAGAATAAATTAGAAATAGTTTCTGGTAGGTTATCAGTTAAGGATTGAGTTATTGAGCCTAAATCACATACACATACTGCTAGTGATATTACTAATTTTGATACTGCAGTGTCTAATAATGCTGATGTAGCTGCTAATACTGCTGCTAGACATACACATAGCAATAAATCCGCTTTAGATAAGATTAAAGATGATGGAAGTGGTAATAAATTTTTAGCTGATGATTGAACTTATAAAGAGGTTATTACTACTGACGAAAAAGTTAAAACATCTTCATCTGATGCTAGTGCTGGTTATTTACAAGATAAAATTATTGCAGGTACTAATATAACAATAGAGAAAGTTACTGAAACAGATTGAACAGAAAAACTTAAAATAAATTCAATAGGAAGTGGCGGAGGAAGTGGTGGTGGGGCTAGTACTTTCTTGGGACTTACTGATACTCCTAATAGTTATGTTGGTAATTGAAATAAAGTTGTTGCTGTAAAAGCAGATGAAAGTGGATTAGAATTTATAGATATTCCTAGTGGAGGAAGTTGAGATACTAAAACAGTTAAAACTACTTCTGACGACACAAAAGACGATTATTTAGAAAATAAAATAATAGCAGGAGATAATATCGGAATAGACGTTATAGATACAGCGTATTGAAAAGCTCTTGGAATAAGAGTAATAAAATGACCTTGAAGTTGATTAGATGCTGATACTTTAGATTGAAAAGAAGCTAGTGATTTTGCTGACGCTTCACATTCTCATAATTTGTGAGATTTAAATGATGTAGATACTACTTGAGCTACAAATTGACAGGTATTAAAATACGATGGAAGTCAATGGAGACCTGAAAATATAGAATGAGGTAAAGATATAGATACAAAAAAATATTTATGGTTTTCTACTTGGAATGGTGGTAGTAAACAAGTAATACAAACTTGATGAAGTAGTAAAGTTCCAGAACATACTCATACTAAAGCAGATATAACAGATTTTAATGAAAATGATTATGTTCATACTTCTTGAGACGAGACTATTGATTGAGTAAAAACATTTAATCAGGCTCCTAAATTAATTAATATAACACAAGATGATACTCAAAATCAAATATTAGTTAGGGATGCAGGTACTAATGAAATAAAATGGAGAGATGCGGCTACATTAGTTTGATCTTGATCAGGACAAATTACATATGATGCTATTGTAGCGGCTGATGGAAGTTGAGATTATACAACGCTTTCTGCCGCTATTGCAGATGGGAAAAAATATATATATATCAAACCTGGAACTTATAATGAAATAATAGATGATTCTTCTAAAGTAGATTTTGTACAAAGTCATATATATATAACTGCTCATCCATTAGCAGAATATAATTATGTGTTGAGATTTAATAATAGTTGATATGTTTATAAAAATACTTCTGCTGATTGATTAAAAACATTTATAATAAATTGATGAATTTGGAATTTTCATTTCCAACTTGCAAGTTCTCAAACTGTAAAATTTATAGATAGTAATGTTTCTTTACAGCGATCTGCAAGTTTATGAATATATAATTCTCATTTATATTTTTGGCAAGAAAATGATAAATATACAGACTTTCATTTATTTTGATTTTTTTCAACAGATGAAGCAACTTTAGGATTGTATAATTGTGTAATAAAATGAGATTATACTTGAGATTATAGTACAGCTTATAATTTATATTTAGGAAAATTGTTTTGATGTGTATGAGAAATATATGCATCTAATTGAGATGTTTTTGGAGAGGTAAGTATTCAATGAGGAAGTGGAAATAATTTGATTGTAAAAGAAAGATGATGAAATAAATGAGTTGTTTTATCTTTAAGAAATGTTAGTAATTCTATTATAGGTTGATCAGCTAAAACTTATTTATATTGAACAATTTCTTGATGTGAAATAAATATATATTTACCTTCTCCTGACTATTATATAGATAACAATTACTCGGTATTTAGAATCTCAGGTGATGTAATAAATTCTAAATTATTTGTTAATAATGCAGGTTTATGGTGATATGAATTTTATTGAAATCAAAGAATAGTGGGCAATAAAATTGAATGATGAAAAAAAATTACTTTTAAAAATTGAAAATATATCTTTACTAATAATGAAGTAAACTTTCCAATTATTAGTTGAGAATATCAGATAGATTTTGATTGAGAAGAATATATAGTAGAAGGAAATAAAGTCAAAGCAAATGATAGTGCTTCTTATAATCCTAGAACGTTAACAATTAATTTAAATTGAGATAAATATACATTCCAAGGGAATATAATAATGAATCATTGAAGCTCACCAGTTATTAATCAAAGTTGAACAACTTATCTTGTGAAAGATAATTTAGTATTTAATTACTAACTTACATACAATGAAACCAATAGTATTACAACCAAACGAAAAACTAATAGCTAATGTAACAAATGCTTACAATGGAGATATTGAGGTTATTATAAATTATGCAGAAAGTTGAGACGACTTTTTTGAAGAAAAAAATAGAAAAGTTAAAATTCATAATGATTGAAGTTTATCAGAAATAAATCAAACTATATTGGAAAATACAGGAACTAATAAACTAGTAATAGCTAGTGCTAGTTTCTATAATAATTCTGATGCTAATGTAAATATAGGCTTAGGAATTGATGATGGTAGTGAAGTGTTTATAATCTGACAAGCAGATTGTAAAAAAGACCAAACTATCGACTTAGAAAGTTTTGTAAATCAAGTGATTTCTAGTTGATGAGGTGGGGGTGATACTTATAAGGTAAAAGTAGATGAAACAGATACACCTGATTATTTAGGAAATAAAGTAGATAATAATAAAATTGTAATTGACGGAAGTA